>Ga0180009_10003063_pt1 | contig 19279 bp, 20 predicted proteins | sample OS_PC_MetaG_FD_123537 | JGI IMG/M metagenome (GOLD analysis project Ga0180009, IMG submission 123537) | Groundwater microbial communities from the Aspo Hard Rock Laboratory (HRL) deep subsurface site, Sweden - OS_PC_MetaG | ecosystem: Environmental > Aquatic > Deep subsurface > Groundwater...
CCAAAATTGCCCTTGGTGCGGACCAGCACTCAATTCGTGTGAAGGCCGGCATTTTGCATCAGGTCGGGCAGCCTGAGGTCATTCTCACGCAAGTTTAACTCTCTAGGTTTCTCACGCGCATGAAGGCGCAGTCGGATTCCGCAGTCCCCGCCTTCTGAATCTGAAGGGAAAGACATTGAACCGGCTATCGTCAGCAATTGCCACCAACCGGAGAGGCTCATGACGGCCAGTTTCGCACGGTATCTTCCTGATTTTGAATTCACCGACATGAGCGGGTTTCATGCTGACAAGCATGTGGAAGCCGACGAAAAGCTTGTGGCATTGCCCCATATCGACACCGAAAGCATCCGCGCCGAGGCAAGAGCCGAAGGCGAAGCGATCGCCCGGGCCGAGCTGACGAAGAAGTTCGAAGCCGAGCATCTCGCCATTGAAAATCTCCACGCTGCCGAACTTGAGGCATTGCGGGTGGAGCTGGAAACCAGCGCCGCCAAAACCATCCCGGATGCGATTGCCGCCCGGAGCGCCGAGATTGCCGATCTGATCGCCGGCGATGTCGAGGCCGTGCTGAAGCCATTGATCAATGAAGCCGTCCGCAAGCGCATCCTCGCCGGTCTGGCCGATGAGATCCGCAAGGTCCTGGCGCTCGAGAATGCCGGCCGGATCCGCGTGTCCGGACCGGAAGCTCTCGTCCATGCCTTCCGTGAGCAGGTTGATATCGACGCTGACCGGCTGACAATCGAGGAAAACGACGGATTTGACATCGAGATCGAAGTCAACCGCACCCAGTTTGCCAGCCGCTTGTCCGACTGGTCCAAAGCCCTCACCGAGGTTCTCTGATGGCGGAAGGCGATTCAACACATCAGGGCAAGAATGAAATCATCATCGTCAAGCGACGCGGTGGCGGCGCGGACGATGGCAGCCACGGTGGTGTCTGGAAAATCGCCTATGCCGACTTCATGACCGCCATGATGGCCTTCTTTCTGGTCATGTGGCTGGTCAACGCCGCCAATGAGGAAAGCAAGGCATCGGTCGCGAGCTATTTCAATCCGATCAAGCTGATGGATGACAAGCCGACCGATCGGGGCATCAAGAAGGTCGGCAACACGCAGGATGGCGAGGCCAAGGCGCCGAAATCCAAGACCGACGGTGAGGGGAAAACCGACGGTCAGGGCTCCGATGCCGGCAATCAGGAAAACGCCTCGGCCGGCGAGAAGCAGGACTATTCGGAATCCGACTATTTCGAGAACCCGTTCTCGGTTCTCGCTGAAATCGCACAGGAAACCGGAACCCAGTCCAACATATCCGAGAAGGGTGAGGGCGGAGCCGCGCAATCAGGACCTTCCACCGGCGCCTCAGGCGGTGATGCCTACCGCGATCCGTTCGATCCGGATTTCTGGTCCAAGCAGGTCGAACAGGAAAAAAAGACGCTTGAAGATACTCAGGCAATGGTCGAGGCGGATGATTATCAGCGAAACATGGCTCCACCCGACGCTGTAGATGATTTCGGCCTGCAGGACGATCCCTATGCCCAGGCCGGAAACTTCGGCGGCAAGACCCAGGACGGGCCGCAAGGCAACAAGGCCGCGGAGATCGCCGGCGAGGGCGGTACAGGCTCGCAGTCCGAGCTGAGCGAGGCCGAGCAGCAGCAGGCCAGGATCGAAGCCGAGGCCGACGTCCTCAAGGAGGAAATCGCCAAGGCGCTCGGTGGCGGGGTCGGCAAGCTCGCCGAAGGCCTGACGGTCACGCCCGCCGAGGGCGGCCTGCTGGTTTCGCTCACCGACCAGCTCGATTTCGGCATGTTCAATGTCGGGTCGGCGGTGCCCGGACGCGATCTGGTGATCGCGATGGAGAAAATCGGCCAATTGCTGGCAAAACGGCCCGGAGCGATCGCGATCCGCGGCCACACCGATGCCCGCCCCTACACATCCGGCAATGACGACAACTGGCGCCTGTCGACGGCACGGGCGCATTCCGCCCTGTTCATGCTGGTCCGCGGCGGCGTGCCCGAGGAACGCATCACCCAGGTCACCGGTTTCGCCGACCGGCGGCTCAAGGACCCGGAAAATCCCTATGCCGAGGTCAATCGCCGCATAGAGATTCTTGTCGAGGCCAAGGGGAGCTGATGGTGCGGCGCGCCCGTCAATTTGCGCCCGTGAGCCTCGCCGTCCTTGCGGCGATGTTTGCGTTTGGGGCTCACGCCGAAGAACCGCAGGCGCCTCTTCCCTTCGAACTTTTTCACGGTGCCGGTAGCTTTTCCACCCCCCTGCCAGAAGGTGGGTCCGATGGCAGTGCCGGGTCCGAACCGGAAGCGCATTCCGGGATGGATGCCGGAGAGCATGCGGATATCGCCCCGGGTGAACCGGACCATGGCGGCGCGGACGCGGCTTCTTCCCAGGAAATCGAAGGCATCAGGGCGCCCTATTCCGAACCGGGCGAAACCGCCGGCTTCGAGATGGACGACCAGATGGAAGCCCTTGAGCCCTACAAACTGGTCCGGTCGCTGCAGTTTGTGCAGGATGCGGTGGTGCAGGGCGATCATTCGGCGATGGAGATGCAGCGCTTTCTCATCGGTGTCATCGACAGCCGTCTTCGGCAGGCGGACCAGTCGGTCTTTGACGATCCGCGCAATGTCGACGCGGCGCTGATCTACGCCATGAGCGGAGGCAATCCGGCGACGCTCGACATTCTGGCAATCAAGGACAAGTTCGGCAATTTCGACAACGAGGTCACCACCGTACTCAGGGCCTATCTGAACGGCCGCGCTGCCAAGACCCAGACAGAGCTGAGCGAAGTGGTCAAGATCTACCGGGATACGGAGATCGGCCCCTACATCACATTGGTGGCCGCCAATGTGATGGCCGCGTTGAATGACTCCTCCGCATTGCAGCTGTTCGATTGGGCGAGGCTGACCGCTCCCGGTACGCTGGTGGAGGAGGCTGCCCTGAGGCGGTCCCTGTTCATCGCGGCGCAGAAGAACATGGTCGACGAGGCGCTGCATTACGCCCAACTCTATGCACGTCGCTTCATCAACTCGCCCTATGCCGGCCAGTATGCCGATCTTGTTGTCGATCTCGTGCTGCTCAACTACGAGAAGGTCGGAGATGAGGGGCTCAGCGAGATCCTCTCCTTCATGGATAGGCCAAGAAAGCGCGAGATCTATCTGCGCATCGCCCGCAAGGCGGCCATCACCGGCCTGCGCGAACTTGCGGTGTTTGCTTCCGACCGGGCCGAAGCGCTTCTGGGAGTGAACGACAAGACTCCGCAGGCAATGGCGGAACTCTATTCAGGCATGGCAAAGATACCCACGGATGGTGTTGATGCTGTTCTTCAAAGTATAAATGCGCTTTCAGGTGCCCGTTTGTCACGGCGCGACCGTGCTTTACGGGAAGCGGCAAAGGTTGTTGCAAGCGAAGTCGTGAAAAAACCTGTCCCCGACAGCTTCACGCAAGCATACCCCTCCATCATAGCGCAACCGGAAGTGCCGCAAGGTGCCGAAAACATCAAGGCGGACACCGGTGAAGAGAAAAAGCCCGGAAGCTCTATTTTCAGACGGACGAGTGTAGCTGAAGAGGTGAGCCGTGCGGCGGAGGAAGAAGCATTCAAGGGTTATGTAGCGGAGCGCAAACAGGCACTCGAGCGCATAGACAAGCTGCTTGAGTGAATTGAAGAGGAAAGCATCGTGAGTGCACTGGATATGGTGTTGCAGCGGCAAGTACCTGCACGGCCGGTTGCAAAGGCCGGTGAAGGCTTCACCGGCGCCGATGCTGCCGGGGACGGCAGAAGCGATGCGTTTTCGGCCGCCCTTTCTCATGAGAAACGCAGCGCTGCCGCGGAACCGCAGGACAAGCGCACCGTGGCCGCGGACTCCGACAAGGTCCGGTCAGGCGAAGAAACCGATGCGGGCACTGACACCGGGGAACCTGATGACCTGATGTCTTCCGGGTCCGGGCAGTCCGACGAGGTTCTCAATCTCCTGTCCGGATTGATGTCCAGTGCGGCCTACTCCGATGACGCCGATCTTGGAAAGATCGCACAGGGCGAACAGGTTCCGGCTGAAGTTGCGGCTGATGCCGAAGAAATGGCGGCCGGCGCCGATGCCGTTGAGGAAGCGCCTGCAGGCAAGCCGGACGCTGCCGTCGTGATCAAGCCGGCCATGGCAGGCTCCGATGATGTGAGTGAGGCCGGCACGAAAGATGCTGGCGCCAAGGTCGCTCCGGCGCGGCCTCAGGCTGGGACAGAGACAACGGCAGCCAACATGCCACAGCAGGCGGTCGACGCACAGAAGGCAGCCGCTGCCCAGGCAAGCGCGGTCCAGCCGGGTCAGCACGGCTCCGTCGATGCCAGGTCGGCAACCGCGGCGCCTGCCACCCTGGCATCCGCGGCCACAGCCGCAGCGGCACTGACAGGGAAGGGCACGCAGGCACCGGCAAAGGCTTCGACGACGGAGTCCGGTTCCGACCGGCAGAAGGACCAGACCGCGATCAGGGAAGTCATGCGCGCACTTGGCATGGAGGGCGAGGCCCGACCCGCCGATGATGCCAGGATCCGGGGCCGCAATGCAGGCAGGCAGGGCGACGCTGCCGAGCGGAACAGCGACGAACCCGCCAGCCTCAAGGGCGGCAAGGTCGAAGTGATCGAATCGCGGCGGTTCATGCCCGCGCAGACCATGTCGGCGAATGCCCAGTTGTTGACCCGTTCGCTGGTGGACGCGGGCACCACGGCGTTGTCGGCCCAGCGCACGGCGCCGGCGCAACCGCTTGCCCAGACGGGACCGCAGCAGGCAGGGCAAACGCTTCACACCCTCAAGCTTCAACTCAATCCGGCATCGCTCGGCAGCGTCACCGCTGTTCTGAAACTGTCCGGTGAAGACCTGTCGGTCGAGATCAAGGTCCAGACGGCCGAAGCCTACCGGCAGATCAAGCAAGACAATGAATCGATCATCAAGGCACTCCGTGGTCAGGGCTTTGGCGTCGAGCAGATCACGGTCCAGCACGTTGCCGGGCCCGGCCGTGCTTCAAGCCAGACCGCGCAGCAGGGGTTTCAGCCGAGCCAGCAGGGACCGGGGTCAAGTGATGCACAGTCATCGGGCAGCGAGAGCGGGCGCAACAATGCAGGCAGGCAGGGAACCGGTAGCCAGGGAGAGCAAGGCCATGAACAGAGTTCGTATGCTGGTTCTGGCGCTGGTCGCACTGACGGCGTTTATCTCTGACGGATTGACGCCACGCCAGGCCGAAGCGGCAACCGGTGTCTGCGAGGCCGAAATTCTCGCCGCCGCACGGGCCCACGGCGTGCCGCCGGGCATCCTTCATTCCGTCGGCCTGACGGAGACCGGCCGGAAGGGCTCGCTCTATCCCTATGCGCTCAACATCGAAGGACGCACGGTCTATGCGAAGAACCGCAGCGAGGCGTTGCGCGAGTTCGAAAAGGCGCGGGCCGAGGGCAAAACCCTGATCGATCTCGGATGCATGCAGATCAATCACCGCTATCATGGCGCTGAATTTCCGTCGGTGAGCGCGATGCTCGACCCGCACGCCAATGTCGAATATGCCGCCCGCTTTCTTGCCCGGCTGCACGCCCGGCATGAAACCTGGACGATGGCCGTTGCGCGCTATCACGCCGGCCCGAACAACGATCCGGCACAGAAAAGATATGTCTGCCGGGTCATCGCAAATCTCATCGCAACCGGTCACGGAGCATGGACGGACCAGGCCAGAGCGTTCTGCGGATAATGCAACCTGAAATGGCAGATGACATTTTTCTGCCCGATTTGTAACAATTTGTTAAGATTTAGGCGTTTCTAAACGACGCAAGAAAAAAATTAACCATTTGTTAACTTTTCCCAACACAATTGTGTGTGGGAGCGGTGACGCATACCATATCTAGGCAAATCAGCGGGAAATATGGTTAATCAATTATTAATTGTCACCGGATTCATTTCATAGTTTACCGCGATTCAGCGGATTCGTACTCCTTATGTAACGAGGCACCACACTGATTCGGAGGCGAACGAATGATCGTAGTGGTTGATGATCGGCAATTGGTAAAAGACGGGTACACATCTCTTTTCGGGCGGGAAGGGGTTCCTTCGGCGAGCTTTGATTCGGTCGAGTTCGGCGAGTGGGTACACACGGCCGCAGACTCGGATCTGGCGGCAGTCGAGGCTTTCCTGATCGGTCAGGGAAAACAGATGATGGATCTGCCCAGGGCGATCCGTGATCGTTCGCAGGCTCCGGTGATCGCGGTAAGCGACACGCCATCTCTTGAATCCACCCTGGCGTTCTACGACAGCGGAGTGGACGACGTGGTGCGCAAGCCGGTCCACCCCCGCGAGATATTGGCGCGTGCGGCTGCCATCCGGCGCCGCCTCAAGGCAATTTCGACCCATATCGAGATCGGCCCCATCCGGGTGTTTTCCGACGGCCGGGATCCGGAGATCGAGGATCGCACATTTGCCCTGCCCAGGCGCGAACGCCGCATCCTCGAATATCTTGTCGCCAACCGCGGCCGCCGGGTGACCAAGCAGCAGATCTTCAACGCAATCTACGGGATCTTCGACGAAGACGTGGAAGAGAACGTTGTTGAAAGCCACATTTCCAAGCTGCGCAAGAAACTGCGCAAGCGTCTGGGTTTTGACCCGATCGATTCGAAGCGGTTCCTCGGATACCTGATCGATTGGAAGTAAGTGGGATTTGGCCAGCCCGAAAAACGCGGTTGGCCACCTCCATTAGCATCACAAACAATCAGGTTCACGCAAGGCCCGCTAGCTAATCTAAATCGCAGTAGCAAACGAGGGATTACGCGATGAGCCTTTACGGAATGATGCAAACCGGTGCGTCCGGCATGAACGCACAAGCCAACCGTCTTAGCACCGTTGCCGACAACATCGCCAATTCCAGTACGCCCGGTTACAAAAAGGCAAGCACGGCATTTTCTTCGCTGCTTCTGCCCAGCAGCGCCGGCACCTACAACTCCGGCGCCGTGCAGACGAGCGTGCGCTATTCCATTACCGATGCCGGCCCTCTTGAGTTCACCACGTCCAACACCGACCTGGCTATCGATGGCGACGGCTTTTTCATCGTCAACGACAGCAATGGCGGCTCGTTTCTGACCCGTGCCGGATCCTTCGTCAAAGCCGGTGATGGCTCTCTGGTCAACGCGGCCGGCTTCACGCTGATGGGCTACGACTATGCCGGCGGACCGCCGGCTCCGGTGGTCAACGGTTTTGACGGGCTGGTTCCGGTCAACGTCAACTCGGCCGGTCTGACCGCGACGCCCTCCACCACCGGCCTGTTCTACGCAAACCTTGATGACAGTGCCGCCATCATCCCGGCTGCCGACCTGCCATCGGCGAACGCCGCCACCGCGCAGTACAACCACAAGAGCTCGCTGGTGGTGTACGACACCGTCGGCAAGGAAATCCTGCTCGACTTCTACTATTCCAAGACCGCCAATGATGTGTGGGAGGTTGCCGTCTATGACCGCGCGGACGCCACGCCGGGAACGGCATTCCCCTACGGTTCGGCCGCTCTTGCCACCCAGACGCTGACATTCGATCCCGCGCTCAACGGCGCCCTTGCGGCAGCGAGCGCGACAGACATCGTATTGAACGTGCCTGGCGGTGCGACGCTCACCGTCGACCTGAAGGACATGACCCAGCTCAATTACCCCTTCACCGTCGATGATGCCGACGTTGACGGCAATGCGCCGAGCGCGGTGACCGATATCGAGATTTCCACCGACGGCACGGTCTATGCGAAGTACGAGAACGGTGACCTGAAGCCGCTCTACCGGGTTGCCCTTGCCAACGTCGCCAGCCCCAACAATCTCATCCCGCTCCCCGGAAACGTCTATTCGCAGGGGATCGATTCCGGCGTCATCACCACCGGCTTCGGCGGTTCCGGCGGCTTCGGCAAGATCATTTCGGGCGCCACGGAAGGATCCAATGTCGATCTGGCCACCGAGCTGACCGACATGATCGCATCCCAGCGCAGCTACACGGCCAATTCCAAGGTCTTCCAGACCGGTTCGGACTTGTTGGACGTCCTCGTAAATCTCAAGCGATAAAGTTCGACTTGGGAGCTAGAAAGAACAGTCAATGTCTCTGACATCAGCACTCAGTACAGCGCAATCGTCTCTGTCCAATTACGCGACACAGACAAGTGTGATTTCGCGAAACATATCCAACTCCTCCAATCCGGATTACGTTCGGCGCGATGCGATCCTGACGAATTCCGTAATCGGGGCCCAGGGCGTCAGCATTCAGCGCGCCCAGGATATGGCACTGTTTGTGCGCAGCATCCGGGACACGTCGACTGCCAGCGCCCAGGAAACCCTGCTCACCGGGTTGAGCAACCTGAAAAACATTCTGGGCGGCAACGACTACGAAACGTCGCCTGCGGTCCTGATCGCAACCATGCGCGATACGCTTGCGACATTCGCTTCGAAGCCTGGCGAAGCCACGCTTGCGCAAATGGCGATCGCCGATGCGGTCACCGTGGCCAATGGACTCAACGAGGCTTCAAAGTCGGTCCAGAGCGTCCGCTTCGAAGCTGACAAGGCAATCGGACAGCAGGTCCAGACCCTCAACGAACTGCTGGCGCGGTTTGAGACCAGCAACAACAGGATCTACAGCGGTACCCAGACCGGCAAGGACGTCAGTGCCGAACTGGACGAGCGCGACTCGCTGATCAAGCAGATCTCGTCGATCATCGGCGTCACTCAGGTCACCCGCTCGGGCAACGACATGGCGCTTTACACAAGCGATGGCATCACCTTGTTCGAAACGGTTGCGCGTCCGGTGGAGTTCGACACCTCCTCGGGCTTCTCGGCTTCGGTTTCGGGCAATCAGATCTTCATTGATGGCGTTCCGCTGGCAGCGGGCGATGGCGCCAACACCACCGGCCGCGGTTCGCTGCAGTCGCTGCTGCAGATCCGTGACGAGTATGCCCCGTCGATGCAGGATCACCTCGACGAAATCGCACGCGGGCTTGTGGTCGCCTTTGCCGAATCGGATCAGTCGGCCATCCCGGCGCTGCCGGACATGCCGGGGCTGTTTACCTGGAGCGGTGGAACCATTCCGGTTGGCGCGACGATCGTGCCCGGCATCGCCTCGTCGATAACGGTCAATCCGGCGCTGTTGCAGTCAGCCGGTGGCAATCCGCTGTTGTTGCGCGACGGTGGAATAAATGGTGCGGCCTACAGCTCCAATCCCTCTGGCGCTTCGGGGTTTTCCACGCTGCTCGATGCCCACGTCCAGGTTCTTGACGAGCCTATGGCGTTTGATGCGGCCGCCGGCATTTCCACGTCAAGCAGCATTCTGGCCTTTGCCGCGGAATCAATCGGCTGGCTGGAACTCAACCGAAGCGATGCGGAATCGGCGGCTGAATCGCGCGAGGCCTCGCGCTTCCGTTCGCAAGAAGCCTTTTCAAACATCACCAGTGTTTCGCTGGATGAGGAAATGTCGATCCTGCTCGAACTGGAGCAGTCCTACAAGGCATCGGCCCGGTTGATCTCCGCGGTCGATGAAATGCTCCAGGCCCTCTTGGCGGTGGCGAGGTAATCGGATGAAAACGAGTTTCGTTTCAAACATAGCAATGCAGAATGCCATGCGGCTGACCATCGGCCGCGGGCAGAATGAAATCCAGAAACTGAATACCGAAATCGTCACCGGCCGCTACGCCGATATCGGTTTGGCGCTCGGCGCCAAGGCCTCCAACAGCGTTACCCTCAACAGCGACGTGTCGAGGCTGCAGGCTATCCTGGATACGAACGCGCTGGTCACCCAGCGGCTGTCGGCCTCCCAGTCATCGCTCGACCTGATGGCCGATGCCGCCCAGCAGATGCTTGAGGCATTCATCGCGGTCAACGGATCGGATGATGCCAACCGGTTGCTGATCGCCCAGCGCGATGTCGAAACGGCCCTTGGCGCCTACACGGTCGCCGCCAACACGTCCTCCAATGGCGAGTATCTGTTCGCCGGTATCAACACCAACGCGCAGCCGTTGCAGGAATATCTCTCTGCCGGATCGCCGCCAAAGGTGGCTTTCGATGCTTTGTTCTTCAGCAAGTTCGGCTTTGCCCAGGATGATCCGCTGGCTGCCACCATCACGGTGGCTGATATGCAGGATTTCCTCGACAACTTTCTGGAGCCGTCCTTCAACGGCACCGACTGGACCACGAACTGGTCCAGCGCATCCGATACCAACATTACAAGCCGCATTCAGAAGAACGAGGTGGTGGAATCCAGCACCAACGCCAACTCGGCCGGCATGCGCAATTTTGCGATGGCCGCCGTGATTGGTGTCGAATTGCTCAATTCGCCGATCTCGGCTGAGGTTCGCTCGGCCCTCAACCAGTCCGCGATCAAGTACGCTGGCGCAGCCGCGACCGGGATCGACAATGAACGCAGTATTCTCGGTGTCTCGGAAAACCGCATCACCAAGGCAAACACCGCGCTCGAATCACAACTCCGCATCATCACCCTGCATCTGGGTGATGTCGAAGGTGTGGATGCCTATGAGGCTTCCACGCGAATGAAATCTTTGCTGGCCCAGGTCGAGACGTCTTACACGCTCACGGCCCGGATCCAGCAGATGAGCTTGATGAATTACTTGTAGCAGCATGGCCCGGAGTTGCCGGGCTTAAGTGGACAAACATGAAGGGCGTCTGAATGTACCAATTTTCCTATGCGGATGTTCAGGAGGATGGTGTTGCCGAAGCGCGCGAACGCGAGCGTGAGGCAATCAATCATTCGATTTCGCTGCTACAGGCAGCCAAGGCCAGCGGTCTTGAATCCCGCGATGCAATCGAAGCCGTCTATTTTGTCAGCCGCCTCTGGGTCCGGTTTGTCGAGGACCTGGCATCGCCTGACAATCAATTGACGGAGGAGCTCCGGGCAAACCTGATCTCCATAGGGATCTGGATTATCAGGGAATCCGAGCGGATCCGGAAACGCGAGTCGGACAATTTCCAGGGCATCATCGATATCTCGATCATCATCAGGGACGGATTGAAATGAAAAGCTCTCTGCGCATTTCCCTCAAGGCGGGCGAACGGATTTTCATCAACGGAGCCGTGCTTCGCGTCGATCGCAAGGTGGCTCTCGAGTTCCTCAATGATGTGACCTTCCTGCTTGAGAACCACGTGCTTCAGCCAGAACAGGCGACAACACCGCTCCGGCAGCTCTACTTCATTGTCCAGATGATGCTGATCAACCCGGAAGGCGCCGAACAGGCAATGGGCATGTTCCGCAAATCGGTCGTCATGTTGCTCACCTGCTTCAAGAATGAAGAAGTTCTTACCGAGCTCAAGCATATTGATGGTATGGTGACCCAGGGCCGGGCATTCGAAGCGCTCAAGGCGATTCGCGCGCTCTACCCCATCGAGGAGCAGATCCTCGATACGGCCGGGATGTCCGCCGGGACCATCGAACAGATTCGCAAGGAGTTGGCGCCATGGACGTGAATTCGGTCAGCAGCAGCAGCATGGTGGCAAGCACATCTGCAGCCGCCACGGCATCCAAGAAAGCCACGCTCGATTACGACACGTTTCTGACCCTGCTCGTGCAGCAGATGAAGAACCAGGACCCGACCGAACCGATGGATGCGACCGAGCAGATTGCCCAGCTCGCAACCTTCAGCCAGGTCGAGCAGACCATCCAGACCAACAAGAACCTGGAAAATCTGCTGCAGTCCTCGACCCTCAACCAGGCCGGAACCATCATCGGCCGCACCATCACCAGCGCTGACGAAAGCGTTTCCGGCGTCATCAAGGAAGTTCAGGTCTATTCCGACGGGCTTATCGCCATCCTTGAAAGCGGCGAGAAGGTCCTGGTCGGCGCCGGCGTGACGATCAGCTGAGATGAACGAAGCTGACGCCCTCGATATTGTGCAGACCGCGATCTGGACCGTGCTGGTCTGCTCGGGTCCGGCCGTCTTCGTTGCCATGTTCGTCGGTGTCGGCATCGCCTTCATCCAGGCCCTGACCCAGGTTCAGGAAATCACCCTGACCTTCGTTCCCAAGATCGTGGCCATTCTGGTCACCGTGGCCGTCTCGGCGCCTTTCGTCGGCGCCCAGATCTCGACCTTCACGAACGTCGTCTTCCAGCGCATCGAATCCGGATTCTAGCCCTGTCTTCAGGCTCCCGCGCAAGCCGGGATGATCCGGGCGGCTGACCTCGACTGCCGGGCCGCTCCGGCCTCGGTTCGCCATCGCGGCAGAGCAGGGCAGGCAGCCCCCCGGTCCATCCCTCTCTGTATCCGCAACGGCAATCACTCTGCCACCTTCGCGCAAGCTTCGGGCTTTAGGGTCATGGTGACCTGTTGCGCGGGCATGACGCTTGCGCTGTGTTCCGGAGCTCCGCAAATATGGCCAACCCGCAAGCGCTGGCGATCCAGAAGACAAGCTTTCAGGGAAAGGACATGGGCTTTGCCTTTGGCATCGTCGTCATTCTGTCCATCCTGTTCTTGCCGATTCCGGCCTTTCTCATCGATATCGGGCTGGCGTTTTCGATAGCGTTCTCGGTGCTCATTCTGATGGTGGCCTTGTGGATTCGCCGTCCGCTGGATTTCTCCTCGTTCCCGACCATTCTGCTGATTGCCACCATGATGCGCCTGTCGCTCAACATTGCGACCACGCGGGTCATCCTGTCCGAAGGCCATCTCGGCCCCGACGCCGCCGGTCATGTGATCGGCGGTTTTTCGCAAATGGTGATGTCCGGCGATTTCGTCATCGGCCTCATCGTCTTTCTCATTCTGGTGACGGTCAACTTCATCGTCATCACCAAGGGCGCCACCCGCATCGCCGAAGTCGGCGCCCGCTTTACCCTTGACGCCATTCCGGGCAAGCAGATGGCCATCGACGCCGATCTGTCGGCCGGCATGATCGATGACAAGCAGGCGCACGAACGGCGCAAGGAACTGGAGTTGGAGAGCTCGTTCTTCGGCTCCATGGACGGTGCCTCTAAGTTCGTTCGCGGCGATGCCATAGCCGGCCTGCTGATCACCGCCATCAACATGTTCGGCGGCGTGATCATCGGTTACGCCCGCCATGACATGCAGATCGGCGAAGCAGCCGACGTGTTCGTGCGGCTGTCGGTCGGCGACGGACTGGTCAGCCAGATCCCGGCGCTGATCGTCTCGCTGGCGGCCGGCCTGCTGGTCTCCCGCGGCGGTCAGCTGGGCTCCACCGACGAAGCCGTCATCGATCAGTTGGGCGGCTATCCGCGCGCGCTCTTTGCGTCGTCGGGTTTGCTGTTTCTGCTGGCCGTGATGCCCGGCCTGCCGTTCATTCCCTTCGTGCTGCTGGGTGCCGGCATGGCTTTCGGCAGCTGGATCATTCCCCGCCAGCGCGACCAGAAGGCCCGCGCCGAGGCGCAGGAGGTCCACCGCACCGAGCAGGAAGCGAAGGACAAGGAGAAGGATTCGGTCAAGTCCATCCTCAAGACCGCGGAGATCGAACTGGTGCTCGGCAAGCAGGTTGCCACCAAGCTGCTTGGAAGCCACGAGGAACTGGCCTTCCGCGTCGCCAAGATGCGCAAGAAATTCGCCACCCAGTACGGTTTCGTGGTGCCGGAAATCAAGGTGACGGACGACATCTCGATCAAGGACAAGAGCTACCATATCCGCATTCACGGCACCACGGTGGCCGCCAACGACCTCAGGGTCGGCGAATTGCTGGTGGTCCTGGCCGGCTCTCACCGTCCGTCGATCCCGGGCGACGAGATCCGCGAGCCCGCATTCGGCCTTCCCGCCCTCTCCGTTCCCGAAAGCTTCGGCGCCGACCTTAAGCGCGAGGGTTTCCAGCCGATCGACAACGTCTCCGTCGTGCTGACCCACCTCTCCGAGGTGATCCGCAACAACCTGCCGCAACTGCTGTCCTACAAGGACATGAAGATCCTCATCGACCGGCTCGATCCGGAATACCGCAAGCTGGCCGACGAGATCTGCACCTCGCACATGTCCTATTCAGGCTTCCAGGCGGTGCTCAAGCTTCTGCTTGCCGAGCGGGTCTCGATCCGCAACCTGCACCTCATCCTCGAGGCGGTCGCCGAACTCGCCCCGCATGTGCGCAAGACCGAGCAGATCGTCGAGCATGTCCGCATCCGCATGGCCCAGCAGCTGTGCGGCGACATCGCCCGCAACGGCCAGCTCAATGTCTTGAGACTCGGCAACCGCTGGGATCTGGCCTTCCACCAGGCGCTCAAGCGTGATCCGAAGGGCGAGGTCATCGAATTCGACATCGATCCGCGCATGCTCGAGGAGTTCTCCGAGGAAGCGACCAAGGTTATCCGTGAACACATGGACAAGGGCGTGCCGTTTGTACTGGTAACTTCGCCCGACTCACGGCCTTATGTCCGGATGATCGTCGAACGGATTTTTGCAACATTGCCGGTGCTGTCGCACGTCGAAATCGCGAAGGGCATCGAGATCAAGCTTCTCGGCTCGATTTCGTGATCGAGGACCCGCAGGGAACGGTTCTCGCGCTGTTTCTGGCGTTCTGCCGGATTGGCGGCTGCTTCATGGTGCTGCCGGGGTTCTCCAGCTTTCGCGTCCCGGTCCAGATCCGGCTGTTCGTCGCCGTTGCCGTATCCATGGCGTTGCTGCCGATCCTCTGGGACACGATCTATCCGAATGTGAAGGGCGGCGGCGGCGAGTACGTGCTGCTTGTCGGCGAGGAGTTGCTCATTGGCGTCACCCTCGGCCTGGTGGCGCGCTTCATCGTTATGTCGCTTCAGTTTGCCGGAACGGCCATGTCGATGGCGATCGGTTTCAACTCCTCGCCCGGCGGCGGCATCATCGAGAACGAACCGGAAGGCCAGCTGACGTCGCTGATCACCTTTTCCGCCATCTTCATCCTGTTCCTCACCGACTTCCACCACATGATCATCGGCTCCCTGGTCCGCTCCTACGGCTTCATGCCGATGAGCACGGGTTTCGAGCCCCGGCTTGCGCTGATGACGCTCACCGATACGCTCGCCGGCTCTTTCATGCTGGTCCTGAGGCTGGCCAGCCCGTTCCTCGTCTACGGCCTGATCTTCAACCTGTCGATTGGCATGGTCAACAAGCTCGCGCCGCAGATCCCGGTCTACTTCATCTCCATTCCCTATATCCTCGCCGGCGGGCTGATCCTGTTCTACTTCGGCTCCAACACGTTCTTCACGCTGTTCATCGACGGCTTCGAAGCCTTGTTCATGGGATTGATCTGAGATGGTGGCGTCACGCTCGGAAAAGCTCGCCCGCCTCGTCCGTGTCCAGCGGCAGATCGAACGGATGGCCGAGTTCGAACTGGCCCACACCGTGCGGGAGCAGGCCGAAACCGACGCGACCCAGCAGGCGCTTGTCGTCGCTGTCGGGTCCTTCGACCCCATCCATGCGGCGATGTCGACCCACTATGCCCGGCGGTTTCAGCGCCTGTCCGCGAAATCGCAGTTGCTGGAGGGCGCCAAGGGCGTGCAGGAACGCCGCATGCTGACGGAAAAGACCAAGGCCGACCGGCTTTCCGACCAGGCTGACCGGGCTGCCCAGGCAGAAGACCGCCTGGCGACCGACGAAAACCTGCTCGATCTCCTCGACGGTTCGCTTCAGCGCCGCGGATCCGACTGAGCCACGGCTGCCGCCTTTGTTGCGCAAGGCCAGCGTAAGCTTCGTAGGACAAAGTGTAGGCGATCATTTCCGGTCAGTTTCTGCGAGGAAAGCTCTTTGTCCATACAAACAGCAACCGATATCATTCTCGATGTCGTCCGGGCGGCGGATCCCGCCGTGGCGCAGCGGGCGGAAGCCATGCTCGAAGCGGCATCGATCCGCAAGTCCGAGCAGGCCGCCGCCACGCCCGCGTTCCAGCATCAGCTGCTGGCATCCGCCAATGGGTCATCCGTCTCGATGTCTGCCGCCTCCATCGGCGATGCGGCGCCCGACAAGTCGCTCGAGGTCTACCAGCGCTTTGAAGCGATGATCCTGCAGAACTTCGTCGGCTCCATGCTGCCCAAAGATAGTGAGCAGCTCTACGGCGAGGGTACCGCCGGCGAGATCTGGAAGGGCATGATGGCCGAACAACTGGGTGCGGTCCTGGCCAAGGGTGGCGGCATCGGCATTGCGGCACGCATGATGGGCGACCGCTTCAGCGCCGGACTGGCGCCTGAATCCGCCGATGCGATCGGCTCAAACGTCTCGAACCGGGCGGCCGGGCTGATCAATGAAATCCAGAAACAGGTCCTGGCCGATGTTGCGGGATCGGTCGAAACCACTGACAAGATAGAAAAATCCAGCCAGGGACAACAATCAGCATGAGCGAAATGAATTCACACGACCATCGTATCATCGGTGTCCTGTCCCGTCTTGAAGCCGTTATCGACGCCGAAAATGCGGCGATCGGCACCGATCCCGATTTCGACCTCAACCGGTCGAACACGATCAAGAGCCGCTGCCTCTACGACATGACCATGCTGTTCAACGGCATCCGTCCGGATGATCTCGAGCCGGCGCACAAGCAACAGTTGGAGACCGTGCGGGCCAAGCTGAAGATCAACCATCTCAAGGTCGAGGCGCACATGGAAGCGGTTCGCGAAATTGCCGAGATGATCAAGGAAACCGTTGCGGCATGGGAAGCCGACGGCACCTATTCCGCTGACCAGTTCAGGGCCGTCGAATTGTCATGATCAAACTGCTCGCCACTGGCGTCTGGATATGCGCTGTGGCGCTGGCGTCGGTCTATTTCTCGGTCCAGGTCACCAACAAGAAGGAAGTCGTTGAGCCGGACCCCGCCATGTTCGGCGGCCTGGAGACCGTCCGTGGCGAAGTCACTTCAATTCCCGTCATCAGCAGCGGCGCCGTTCAGGGCTACTTCCTGACCCGGCTGTCCTACACGGTCGATCCGAAAAAGACCGAAAAACTCAGCGTCCCGGTCAACGAGTTGATCACCGACGCGCTCTACTCCGCGCTGGTCGGCGAACCGGTCATCGACTTCCCCGACATGGAGCGGTTCGACCTTGAGGCCTTCAAGACCCTCATTCGCGACTCTCTCAACGAGCGGGTCGGCGAGGAACTGTTCCACGACGTCATCGTCGAGCAGATTGATTTCCTGTCCAAGGAAGACATCCGCTCCAACGTGCAGCAGGGTCGCTCGCTGAAGAACAACCCGACGGTCGAGCGCCAGGCTCCGCCGCCTGCCGCCGAAGCACCGTCGAACTGATCCAGCCGGGCGCTTGTTGCTGCCCCGGGCAGCCTTAGAGCCGATCATCTTTAGATGGAATCGTTTGAACGCCGGAATTTCGTGATCTGGCAAGGAGCGTGAGGCGACGCGGCGCGAGCGCCGTTAGCCTCGCGCGACGCAGTCCAGGGCGTGAAAGACCAAGTTCAGGCGATTATGACGGGTTGTCTCTGGTCGAACTGCCCGATTTCGCCAGGCTTGGACGTCCTTTTCGCGTCAGCGTCGTCAAAATCCTCGCACGATGCCCGGCATCGCGCTTGCGGTTTTTCCTCGCTGGCACGAAAAATCCTGTCCATCAAATCGCTTCCAGCTAAAGATGATCGGCTCTAGCGTCAGTTGCTCTCGGGATTGCGGTACTGTTCGTTGACCAGCCCGAACTCCGCCATCAGCCGGCCGACCGCCACCTGGATATGGTAGAGCCCGATCACCGCCGAACCGGTCTGAAATCCGAGACGCAGGCCGCGCAAGGGGGATGCGGCAAGCAGGGCGAGCGATTTGGCCAGCGTTCGGACACGGCCGGGAATGCCCGGCCATTGCCGTTTCTCCAGGATTGCCGAGATCGCACCGTTTCTGAGCGACCGCGCATTCAGCCAGGAAAACTCGGCCCGCCGCGATGGCAGCGTTTCCATCACCGCCGCCTCGGCGCTCCAGCCGAAGGCGAAGCCGCGTGCCTTGGCACGCCGGTAGAAATCGCTGTCGCCGCCGCCGATGAAATTGAATGCCGGATCGAGAAACGGCCGTGGCATCATGTCCAGCACCGGCCGCGAAATCAGCACGTTGCCGGAGGAATAGAGGATCGGCACCAGCCCGGATTCCCGGTAATGCGGGGTAAACACCGGGTGCCGCCGCCAGCCGTCGAGCGCCTTGTCGGCAAACACCGGGATCTGCGGGCCGCCGACCAGGTCGGCGCCGGTCTTCTGCGCCGTCTTCATCAGTCCCGACAACCAGTCGGGGCCGGCAATCTCGTCATCGTCGATCACGGCGATGTGGGTCAGCCGCGGAAATTCCTTGAGCGCGGTTTCCCAGCCCGCATTGTAGGCATGGCAGTTGCCGCGCTGATGCGCCACGATGACGATGCCCTTGAGCCGCGACCCCGACAGCCATTCGGCTGCCGCGCGGGCGCCCTCAAGTCCTTCGGCGTCATTTTCCATCACCACCACGGCCGTGTCGTCGCCCAGGCCCTGCGCCTGCAGCGAATCCAGCGTCATCATCAGGTGATCGGGCCGGCGGAATGTCGGCAGCGTGATGACGACGCGGACGCGGTCCGGCTTGAGGCCTGCGGAGCGGGCATGCTCGGTGACGAAAACGGGGTCAGGCGCCATGGGTGGATATCCGGTTGTTACGATCCCATCCAATCACAGCTTTCTGAACAATGCCTGAAGCCGATATGAAGCATTTGAATCAGGCGTTTAACGCGCCTTTCAAGCAGCTCCGGTATGATCTCTGCCGATATCGGATCGGAACCCGCATGCACCTTGTCTTCATTTCCTCGCTTGTCCCGGTGGCAAACCCGGCTTCCGGCTATGACATTGCCAACCGGGTCATCGTCGATGCCATCCGTCTGCTCGGCTACAAGGTGTCGGTGATCGGCTTCCTGCAGCCCGGCCACGAGCCGGCCCATCCGGATGAAACCGGCCTGCTTGGCCGCCTGGAAGTCACCAATGCCCGTGTCGGCAAGGGACAGAAGGCGCTCTGGCTCAAGGATGCCTTCGTCCACGGGGAACCGGTGTCCGTCGCCAAGATGCATGCCGTCACGCCTGCCGACATCCGCTCCGCGCTGGCCGTACTGGCCCCGATTGACGGGCTGGTCCTCAATTCGGTGCAGTTGCCGGGCGCCTTCAGGGATGTTTTCGCGTCCCATCCGTCGGTCTTCGTCGCCCACAATGTCGAGGCCCGCAGCGCCGCCGACAATGCCCGCAATGCCGATGGCCGCATCACCCGCTTCCTGTTCGAGCGCGATTCCCGGCTGCTGGCCGAGCTTGAGCGCAGCCTCTGCGCCATGTCGGCCCATGTCTTCACGCTGGCCGAAGCCGACCGCGCCGCCCTTGGCGTCGCCGGCGACGACCGGTCGTCC
>Ga0180009_10003064_pt1 | contig 19275 bp, 20 predicted proteins | sample OS_PC_MetaG_FD_123537 | JGI IMG/M metagenome (GOLD analysis project Ga0180009, IMG submission 123537) | Groundwater microbial communities from the Aspo Hard Rock Laboratory (HRL) deep subsurface site, Sweden - OS_PC_MetaG | ecosystem: Environmental > Aquatic > Deep subsurface > Groundwater...
CGAGCTTCGCAACGCCGAACATCATGTCGCGCGTGTTGCCGTCCTGACGAATCTCGCCGTTCACACGACCGATCACCCGGAGCGAGCTCGGATCCAACCCGGTCACGAGGTCCGGGCCCACCGGACAGAACGTGTCGAACCCCTTGGCCCGCGACCACTGTCCATCGGAACGCTGCAGGTCGCGGGCGGTGATGTCGCCCACGGCGGTGAACGCAAACACGTGCTCCATCGCCCGCTCCATCGGGATGCGACGACCGCCACGACCGATGACGACGCCCAGCTCTGCTTCGTGTTCGACGCGTTCACTCTCCGGTGGAAGCAGCACCGTTCCTTCTGGTGCCAGCAGCGACGACGGAGGCTTGAGGAAGAGAAGCGGTGTCTGTGGCACCTCCGCGCCCATTTCCTTGGCGTGCGCGCCGTAGTTGCGGCCGATGCAAAGGATCTTTCTCGGCTCGACCGGACACAGGCGTCGTGCGTCCGACAGCGAAGCGGTTCGCCCCGTCTCCTGAAGCCCGAGCCAGGGCGCTGTCGCAAGCAGCACGAGGGTGCCGTCTTCCACGCGTGCGTAGGCCACGGTGCCATCCGTCAGCGCAAACCGTCCGTATCTGCCCGTCTTCTCCATGGAGAAGGTCATAGTTCTGGGTGGTACGGCCAAGCAAGCCGCACCTGATCGGTCCAGCACCGATGGTATCCTGGCCGGTCGGTAGCCGGTGCCTACGGCGCCGGTCGGAGCCTTGCAGCACGCGGCGCATAGCACCGCGCTACCAATGGCATGGCATGGGCGGACTACCCCTACGGCTTGCGCCGAATCACCACGACCGTCGTTGCCCCCTCGGTGACCGAGAGCGACGCACCAGCGTCCTCGACTTCGAACTCCACCAAGCTCAGCCCGCCTCGACGTAGCTCCGCCGGGTGGCTGGTCCACGGCGATGGCTTCAAGATGGCCCCGGTGCCGGTCGCGTCGAAGACGTGTTCGTAGCGCAGGGTCGGTCCGATAAATCCCCCGAATGCAGTGTCCTCCACCGTATCGGCGAACTGGTATCGGGTGTCGGAAGCCGTGTCGGCGGACACTTTGCTCTCCTGGTCAACCAGCAACAACGCTGTGGCGAAGTCGACGTACCACGACGACAGTGGCCGCCCATCGAGGGGAGCGAGTCGGTCCCATCCCGATTGCTGGGTGGAGAACGCCTCGACGTACGCAAGGCCACCCGCGTCCTCGAGGACGGAACCCCCGGCTTGAACCTTCATGGCCCCGGCCTGATCGAACAGGTACTCCTGCACCAACGTGCCGAATCCGTACGAGGCGAGGTTCGCGTTCGGCTCCTGGATGTAGCTTGGCGCCGCCAGTCGCCAAAGGGACATCTCGTTCGGGTTCTCGAGGGCTGTGACCGTAGGCCAGGCCCACGATTGGCCGCTCCAGCCCATGGCAACGCTCGCCAATCCCTCCACGGCATACAGGTCCGCGTCCACCCACGACGGCACCGTCGACGGGTCGTCCAAGAAAGGCGTCATCCGCCGACCCAGATAGATGAGCTGCGCGATCTCGTGCGACATCAGCGTGGCTACCTCCCACGTCTGTTGCCCCTGCGTCAGCCCGTGCGTGTAGACCACTTCGCCGAAGTCATAGTCCACCGTGAAGCTCCCCGGCGCGAACAACGTGGCCGACGGATACGAGAAGGCAGCCACCTCGCTGGGCAACACGTCCGTGAACAAAATCTCAATCTTGCCGTTGTCGTCGACGTCGGTCGGCTCCCCCACCATCGCGGCCGCACGCGGAATCACGGCCGTGTCGATGCGAGCCAGGAGGTCGGTGAGCACTGCATCCGGAAGCAGCGAGCCCGGCGCTGCCGTGGTCTGATCCTCCCAGAGATTGACGTGCTGGCCGGATGCTCGGAGCTTGGCGGTTCTCGTGAGCACCACCGTTCCTCCGCTCGCATAGTCCGGGACCTGGAAGACATACTCGTCCGCATCTGCGGGAAAGGCACTGGGCGAGCCGGGCACCGTTCCCTGCTGAGGCTCCGGCACATGAGTAAGCATGGCCGCCGTTCCCGACTTCGCCGTGGACATGGGAGCGATGGGCGCAGCCGCGGGCGCGCCCGGCGGGTCCACCACGGCGCCTTCCACGTCCACCGGATACGTGATCATGTCGTCGCCCGACACGTCGACGTTCACGACCGCAACTGCGTATCGCCCCGGACTCAGCGCGAGGGAACCGTTGGGCCCCTGCACGCGCACCACGTCGCCGAGCGGGTTCTGCGAAGATGCACAAGCGCCCATCTGACACGCCTCGTCGTCTGTGCAGGCGTCGGCCAGTTCGAACAAAGTACCCGTGCTGTCGCATCGAAGCACCGACGTGTGGTCGCTCGAGCAGATCACCTCGGCAGGCGTGCAGATGCTCGTCACACACTTGGAGCCGTCGTTGGTCGCCACGCAAACGGCGCTGTCCGAGCAGGGCGTGCTCGAGAAGGAAAGGCGATCGGGGGCGCACGTCGATCGATCGGGATCGGCAGGACCACCGTCGCAACGCGACTCTCCCGCATCGCAGACCGGCGCGACACATCCCCCCGTGGACGGGTCGCAGACCATGTCGCCGGCACAGGAATCGGTGTTCCAGCCCGTGCCCTCGGCCGTACACACGGAGCGAGCGGCGGTTCCTGGACTGCCCGTGCACTTGGCCGCACCGGGCTCGCAACCTGCGGACTCGCTCTTGCACGTGCCGCTGCTCGGGTCACACGACGATCCTGTCGGACATGTCTTCTCGAACCAGCCGCGCCCGTCCGCACGACATATCTCGAACGATTGAGCGTCGTCGGCCAGGCACCGCTGCGCGTTTGGCTCGCAGCTGGTGCCCGGTACGGGCGGTGGTATCTCCGCGGGAACCGGATCGGTCGATGGACAACCGAGCAGGCACGTCGATGCCGACACCGTGATTGCGACCGCGAGCCCCGCGCGACGCAGCCTAGCCCCCACTACGAGCCTCCGCATAAGCTGACCTCACAAAAGCGCTCCGAAGAGCGGAAGGATAAGCAGACCCGAGAAAGCGTAGCACATCCAAGACGCCGTTCACTTCAACGGGGTCGTGCGATATTCAGCCCGAGCCCGGATCGACTGTTCGGGGGGCCGAGGTCGATGAGGAGTCCGAGGCAAACTCGTTCCGATGCTTGATGAAGTACTCGACATCACGGGGAGAGTTGCCGAGGAGAACTGTGCCGACTCCGGATACTACAGCGGCGAGCAAGTCGACGAAGCGGAGCGGCGTAGCTATCCGGTCGTCGTGAATACGCAGAAGGACAGCAGTGGCAAGGGCAAGCTGCTCAAGGAGTGCTTCCAGTACGATCGAGAACGCGACCTGTACAACTGCCCTTTGACGGGCGAAGAACTGATGTTCTGGCGCATCGACAAGAGCGGGATGTCGTATCCACGCCGAACCTATCGCTGTAAGCGAAAGGACTGCCCTCACCGAGATGCCTGCACGAAGGATCGGAGCATGGGCAGGACAATCAAGCGGAGCCCACACGACGACGCGTTGGAGCGTCACAAGCAGAAGCTCGAGCTTGACGGAGCGAAAATTGCTCTAGATCTGCGCAAGCAGGTTGTGGAGCACGTGTTTGGCAACATCAAGTTCGGAGACGGGATGCGCCGATTCAAGGCACAAGGACTGGAAGGCGCACGCGCGCAGTGGGCCCTCGCATGCACTGCGTTCAACCTTCGAAAACTATACACAGCGTGGCGGCACGGTCAGTTCGCTCTCACCCCGTAGGTCGCGGCGGTAATCCGCTTCGAACGCGCAGAGTAAGGAATGAGCTCTGGCGGGGGTGGGCTATGGGTGAGCCCGCCCACGGTGCGGGCTTTTCCAGAAGTTGGCGTGGGCTCTCAGCCCGCGCAAGGCGACTACAGCTCGGACTCGTCGTCGGGCTCGGGCTCGGATCCGTTTTGAGACGGCCTCTCTCTCAGCCCGCGGAGGGGATGCACACTGGCAACAACCTGTCGTCGGCTTCAGTCTCGAACCGTCGATCTCGTCAGTAGCAGCTCTGGCCGCAGAAACTCGTGACTTCGCCCACGCACTGGGCGTCCCAATTCGTCGAGCAGCAGTACGGATCGTACGCGCAGACCGTGGCTGCACAAGCGTCACAGCTCGAGGTCAGCTTGGTCCCTGCCGAACAGATTGGGTGCGCGCAGGTGGATGTCGAGTCACCCGATCCACCGGAGGAGCCGCCGTCACAGCTCTGGCCGCAGATGGTCGTGACCTCGCTCACGCACTGAGCGTCCCACTCCGTCGAACAGCAATACGGGTCCGAAGCACAGATGTTCGCTGCGCAAGAATCACACGTAGAGGCCAGGGTCACGCCAGCCGAACAGATGTCGTGCGTGCATCCTGCGGTCGACCCTCCACCCGGGTCGGTCGACCCTCCACCCGGGTCGCTCGAACCGCCGGAGGAGCCACTGCCCCCATTGGCGGCGATCTGTTGCTGGATCCAATTGTAGAGAAGATCGACGCGCGCCAGCACCTCCGTGCCCCCGCCTGCGCCTGAATTGACCGCGACGATCTTGTGGGGCGATGAGCCCGTCAGGATGTCGGGACCGCCCGAGTCACCGGACTGGATGACCTCGCTGGTGACGTAATCGTAAGGGAAGCCGTACGCGCTGCCGCTGCTCACGCCCAACGCCTTGCTGACGTACAACGCGGAGAAGGAGGCGGCGCCGTTGTTGATGCGTCCAATGTTGACGATCGACGAGCCACTCCCAATCGGAGCGCTCGCCAGGACCGGGAAGCTGGTCAGCGTCAGGGATTTGTCGAGGAACACGAGTCCGATGTCATGGTGATTCGGGTTGACGTAGTCGGCACCGTTCTCTGCCCAGTCGTACGTCGCGCCGCTCACCCCGTTGGCCGTTTGATTGTTCGCGAAAGGAAGTTTTATCTTCCAACCCCAGGCACCATCGACGCAATGCCCGGCCGTCAGAACCACCCGTGGTGCGATCAATGAGCCGGAGCAGATGTAGCTGCCGCCTCCCTCCTGGAAGTCGATGAGGGCGGACTCCGGGTAGGCGGAGGCGAGGGAGCCTCCGATGATGTTTGCCTCCCTGTCCACGGCCCCCCGTTCGTCGTTGGACTCGGCGTCGGCCGGAACCGCGCAACCAACCAACATGCAACCGAGGACGACTGCACTGAGCCCGAGGTGGAAGTGGATTCTTTCGCTCATCCTGACGTGTCCTTCCTGATCATGGTGTTCGTGCTGACGACACCCATTCAGCAAGAAGCGTTCCGTTCACGAAGGACGGCAAAGACAGGGAAATGATCGACAGATCGGCAAGCCCTCCACCAACCTCTCCGCGTGTCGATCATGTTCTTGTGACCGCGTCGGTCTCACTTGGGACCGAGAGAGGCACAAGATCGGTTGTTGCGGAGAGTGCCCGCGATGCAAGACGCGAGGATTAGTACTGCGACAGCGGCGTGGGCATGAACAGAAGGACGAACAGCAGCATGCAACCGATCGCGATTGCCTTGCGGCCCCAATCGAGCTCGCTCGGCCCCGTCGGCGGATGATTCCCACCCGACAACCAGCGCAAGACGAACAGGAACACGAACCACACGAGCCAGAACATGGACAGCTCGAACGCTTTACCGATCGTCGCGCCGATGGTCTCGGTGCCCAGCCGTGCCAGCACGTGGTACCCGAAGTTGACGGCGAACACGAGCAGCAGACCGTAGTGCACGATCTTCGCGATGATGTCCTGCTTGGGTCCGACCAGTGCGTACGCCACATGCCCGCCGTCGAGTTGTCCGACGGGGACGAGGTTGATCATGGTGATCAAGAGGCCGACCCAACCCGCGAAGGCGGCCGGGTGGAGAAAGACGTCGCTGCCTTCCGGAATGGGTCCGACGGTGAGCCACTTGAGCAGTGAATAGAGCAAGCACTGCCCCTCCATCAGCCCGTTGCCGGTGATCACGTGAACCTCGGAGTGGAGCAATCCCCAGATCAAGATCGGCACGGCGAACACCATGCCGGCGATCGGGCCCGAAGCGCCGATATCGAGCAGCGCTTTGCGCGAGCCGATGCGTCCGCGCATGGCGATGATCGCGCCCATCGTTCCGATGGGGCTGATGGGCATCGGGATGAAGTAGGGCAAGGATGCGGGGACGCGATGGATGCGTGCGGCGATGTAGTGGCCGAACTCGTGGGCGAGCAGGATCGTCATGAGCGGCACCATGAACGTCCAACCCTTCCAGAGGCTGGCCAGCGTGAGCGGCTCCTCGCCCACCAGGATCCCCTGATTGCCAGCCAACAGCACGCTCAGGACCGTGGCGACGAACAGGGCCAAGTTGGTCAGCACGCGCGGCCTTGACCGAGGAGGACCCGGAGGCGACTTGGCCTGTACCGGCTCCGGCGGCTTCTCAAACACCGAAGGGCTTCGGCTCGTGGCGGGCGGGGGAAAGTGTTGTGTCATGTGCGATTCAGCTTGCTCCCAGCTCCTGTCGAATCGCTTCGGCCAGTCGATCGAGCTGCGGTCCGAGCTCGCCATCCAGCTCGCCGAAGTCGCTCTTGAACCGCAGGCAGCCTCGCGAGCGTTCAGCATCCGGGACGACGACGATCCGCTCCGGCGGCATCCCGAACGTGGCGCAGTGCCTTTCCAACGCGGCGACGTCGTCCGGGTTGGCGTGGATCGTGACCCTCCGCGACCGCCACAAGTGGAGCATGGCCTCGCGCGCGATACCGGTCACCAGGTCAGGATCGAGCCGCAGGGACTCACCGATGAGACGCTCGGCGAGCAGACGGCCGATCGTCACCGAACGGTCGAGCGTGGCTTGGTCGGCCTGCGCCTCTCGCTGCTGGAACGCGAGCCATGACGCCGCGAGTCGTGCCGAACCCTCTTCGAGCCCCTGGGTGCGCGCTTCACCTCGAATCCGTTGCGCCTCCTGCTCCGCGGTCCGAATCAACGTGGCTGCCTGCTCTCGCGCGGCGGAGAGCTCGCGCGCCGCCTCCTGGGCAACCTCCACCCGTTCCCTGCGGACGACGTGACCTCGTCCGATGCGGTCCGCCGCTTCCGGGGTCGCCGGTAGGGTTTGCGCCGATGCCAACGTCAACGACTCCATCGGATGACCGTTGCGCACGATTCGCCCACGTCCCATCGTCATCGCAGACTCCAGGCGTCGAGCTGCACCGCCAACCGCCCGAGGTAGGATGCAAGCACGCGAGCGCGACGCGGCCGGTCGCCGCCGCGAAGCTGCTCGGCCATGTCGTCGAGTTGTTCGGGCGAGGCCAAGCCACGCAGGAGTTCCTCCATCGGCACGCTCGAGCCTTCCAGGAGGCACAGCACCGCTGCCGCCGTCCGCGCTGTCTCGATCTGCTCCGTGGCTGGGTCCTGCATCTTGTCTACGTCTTCTCCTGTGGTCGAACCAGAGCAGGTTTCGATGTCGTGGAACACGTATGCGTCGTAGGGGCGGGTTTCAAACCCGCCCGTTCGCCAATTTGCCACGCTTGCGGGCGGGGCATTGACCCGCCCCTACAACCGGATTGTTTCATCCTTCTGAAAGCCGCTCTAGCACGAGCCACCCGTGGTCCGCACGTCATGCGTTGACCTGACCGCCTGTTGCGACCAGCGCGAATTCATCGCCCGGCCCTCTGTCCACGCGCCCGTCAGCCACGAGCTTTTCGAGATGCGCCATGAGCGACATCCTCGCCAACGGCCACAACACCTTTGAGGTGTCGTCGTACACCTCGGGCAGGAGGGAATCGATCGGTCGAGGTCCCTGCCGGCGCAATGCCTCCACCACCTTGCCCTCACGCATCAATCGATGTGCGTGCGTGGCACGCAGCACCCGCGAGGGATGCTCGATCGGTTCGCCGTGCGCGGGCAGACCCAAGCGGGCCTCGAGGCCGGCCAGTCGCACGAGCTGGTCCAGGTACGTGCGCATGTCCCCATCGCCCGGCGCGATGAGGATCGTTCCCTGACTCGCGACCATGTCGCCCAGGACGAGCGAGCCGCTTTCTTGTTCGTGCAGGCAGACGTGTCCGGGCGCATGTCCCGGGGTGTGCAGCACGACCCAGGATCGAACGACCGGTCCGTCCAGCGAGATGCGCTCGCCGTCATGCAGGGAGCGATCGAACGCGACGTCCGGCATGAGCGCGCCCGTCGACGCATGGGCCCACAACGGCAAGCCGAGCGCCGTCTTGAGCGACACGGCTGCTCCTACGTGGTCGCCGTGATGGTGGGTCACCACGATGGCCAGCGGGTTGCGTCCCGCGGAGCGCATGCCCTCAACCCACGCGATCATGGCTCGTTGTTCGCTTGGGTCCTGGGGTGCGGGCTCTACGACGATGACATCACGGCCGCCGAGCGCGTAGCTGTTGGTGTGCGTCGCGGGGGGAAGCGTCGGGGTCTTGGTGGGGAACAGCTCGATGTCCGAGCCGAGCTCGCGAGGTCGTGGCACGGGATGATCTTGGGCTTGCAGCGTTCGGACGACAAGCCCTTGGCCTCGCTGATGCTTCTATCGGTAGGGCGGACTGCGAATCGGTCTACGAGGCGCCGCCCGATACGGGCGGCCTACCGATCCGTCGCCTAGACCGTTTCGATCACGACTGCGAGGGCTTCGCCGCCACCGATGCAAAGCGTGGCGAGACCGCGCTTCACCTTGCGGTCGAGCATGGCGTACATGAGGGTCGTGGTGATGCGCGCACCCGAGCAGCCGATGGGATGGCCGAGGGAAACAGCGCCGCCGTGGACGTTGACCTTCGCGTGGTCCAACTTGCACGCCTGCATCGAGTGCATCGTGACCACGGAGAACGCTTCGTTGATCTCGAACAGATCGATGTCGCTGACCTTCAAGTTCAGCTTGGCGAGCGTCTTGTCGATGGCCGCCGCAGGAGCCGTGGTGAACCAGGCCGGGTCCTGCGCCACGCCGCCGTAGCCCACCAGCTTTGCGAGCGGGGTAAGCTTGCGCTCCTTGACGGCCTTCTCGCTCGCCAACACCATCGCGCAGCCGCCGTCGTCGATCTTCGACGCGTTCGCCGCGGTGATCGTGCCGTCCTTCGCGAACGCCGGACGAAGCTTGGTCATCTTGGCCGGGTTGCCGCGTCCCGGCTCTTCGTCCAACTTCACCACGATCGGATCACCCTTGCGCTGCGGTACCTCGACCGGAACGATCTCCGCATCGAACTTGCCGCCGTTCTGCGCCTCCACCGCCCGCTTGTAGCTCTCGATGGCAAACGCGTCCTGCGCCTCACGCGTGAAGCCGAACTCCGCGGCGCACTTCTCGCCAAACATGCCCATGTGCTGGTTGCCATAGGGATCCCAGAGTCCGTCGAAGATCATGCCGTCGACGACCTTGTTGTCACCCATGCGCATGCCGCCACGCGCGGCCGGCAAGTAGTAAGGGATGTTGGACATCGACTCGATGCCGCCGCAGACCGCGATGTCCGCGTCGCCGAGCAGGACGGTCTTCATGCCGAAGATGATGGCCTGCATGCCGGAACCGCAGACCTTGTTGATCGTCGTGGCCGGAACGCTTGCGGGGATGCCTGCGAAGATGGCCGCTTGACGTCCCGGCGCCTGGCCGATGCCCGCGCCGACGACGTTGCCCATGAAGACCTCTTGCGCATCCTTGGGCTCGAGCTTCGCCCGCTCGAGGGCGGCCTTGATGGCGATGGCTCCGAGCTTCGGGGCGGGAACGGATGATAGCGCGCCTTGGAAGCTTCCAATGGGCGTGCGGGCGGCTCCGACGATGTACACGGGCTGCGTCATGACCTTCTCCTTCGCATTCGCTTGGACCGAAGCACGGGGCGCGCTCGACGGCCGCTCGAAGCCTCGACACCGTCGGCCGTTCCGTTCGAAACGGTCGCGTCATCGTCGTATTGATTCCGAGTTGGCCAGTGTGTCGAACGCTCGCCGCGCTGACATTGCACTGTCGCCATACCGCGAAGCGAGGTGGGCCGAAAGCCCCTCGGGTCGCGTTGCGAAGCCCGGGAGCGAGGTGGTGGCTCGCTTGGCCGTGCCACCCGCACCGAGGCGCTCCCGTTCGCCTATTCTTCCGTCGCTTCGGGATCGTCGCCGTCGGCTTCGTCGGGCGCGGGCTCGTCCTGATCTTCCGATTTGGGTTCCGCGGTCTTGGCCGGTTCCGGGGGTTCCTCACCCACCGCGCGCGGGGTCGTCGGCTCGACCGGGGGCGGCGTCTCGCTTCCGCTTCCACCGCACGCTGCCATCAGCATCGCCAAGCATCCCAACGCGCACGTTCGCTTCAACGTCATGACAATCCTCCACGGTGGGCAAGGCGCAGGGCCCGGCCTACGAACCCGCTCGTTGTACGTTGGGATGGGCGACACCCGCAAGTCGGCGACGGTCCCTGGCTGACATCGAGCGCCGAATCGTCGATAACCCGGATCATGATCGGTCGACTCACCGGAGTGCTGGTGGACGAAAACGCGGATGGTGACATCGTGCTCGACGTCAACGGCGTTGGCTACGAACTGACGGTGCCTTTGGGCACCCTTGGACGTGTGCGAGGTGCTGCTGGCGCCGAGGTTGGGCGCGTGACTCTGTTCGTTCACACGCACGTTCGAGAGGACGCGTTGGTGCTCTACGGATTTTCGTCAGCGGATGAGCGTCGTGCGTTTCGGACGTTGTTGGGGGTGTCGAGCATTGGGCCGCGCTTGGCGATCTCGATTCTCACCTTGCTGCCGGCCGCGGAGCTCGCGAAGGCGGTGCAGGGGAAAGATGCGCGCGCACTCGTGGCGGTGCCCGGGGTTGGCAAGAAGTCCGCGGAGCGAATTCTTCTCGAGCTTCGAGACAAGCTCACGTTTGTTGCGGCGGCGGGAGCAAAAGCGGCGGGACCAGCACCTGCGGGGCCGGTCGGACAGCAGGTGGTCGAGGGGCTGGCCCGGATGGGGTTCAAACCTTCGGAGGCGGAACGGGCGGTTTCCTCACTCGGGAAATCTGTGGAAGATCGCCCGATCAGCGAAGTTTTTCGCGAGGCATTGGCCCTGCTTCGCCACTGATTCCGCTGATCGTGTGCACTGTCCTTGACCTGCCAACGCGCCCGGCGATAATCGCCAAGGCTTCGGATCGGACGGGCCGAGTCTACAGCCAGTGCCGCGGACGGCACCAGTCAGGGCGCATTTGCTCAAGCGACCAGGAGGTATCCGGTGATCACGTGTTCCAAGTGCGGAAAGGAGAACCAGGATCACTACAAGTTCTGTCTCGGCTGCGGGGCGGAGCTTCCCCGTGATGCGGCTCCCAAGCCGTTCGCCCCGCGAACGCCCCCGCACGGGATGAAGGCCGTGCCTAGCGCCAAAGGCGTGGCGCCTGCTCCAGCACCCGCTCCGGCACCCGCTGCGGCACCCGCTGCGGCGCCTGCTCCTGCTCCGGCGCCAGTTCCCGAGCCTGCTCCCGTGGCCGCACCGCCGGCCTCTGCCGTGCCACGCCCGGCCGCACCTGAACCCGCTCCCGCGCCTGAACCGGTTGCTGCCCCCGAACCCGGTGGCGAGACCGTGACCTGTCCCCAGTGTGGTCACGTCAACTCGACCGCTTTCAAGTTCTGCGCATCCTGCGGGTACAACCTTTCCAAGGTCGCGCCCGTGGCCGCCGCTGCACCAGCAGCAGCGCCCGCACCCGCCCCTGCCGGCGGTGCCGCAGCTTGGACGCTCACCGTACTGCGCGCCGACGGCACCGACGCCGGCACCTATGAGGTGCCCGGCACCGTGACCCTCGTCGGACGAGAGACGGGCAACATCTTCGGTGGTGACAGCTATCTGTCTCCCCAACATGCCAAGCTGACCCCGCGCGATGGAAAGCTGTTCGTCGAAGACGCGGGCTCGCTCAACGGCACGTACATCAAGCTCAAGCGCGAGGCGCCTGAGCATATCGCCGATGGGCAGTTCTTCCGCATCGGGCAAGAGATCATTCGGTTCGAGAAGCTGCATCCCGAGCCCCCCAAGGATGGCGTCGAGCTGATGGGCAGTCCGTCCGTCGGCTACTTCGGACGCGTTGTGCTCGTCACTGGGCACGACACGGACGGCAACGCGTACCCCGTTCCCCAGACCGGCATTCACATCGGTCGTGAACGAGGCCACGTGCTGTTCCCCGAAGACGGTTACGTGTCCGGCCTGCACTGTTCGCTGCTGATCAAGGACGACGAGCTTTACCTGACCGATCTGGGAAGCTCCAACGGCACCTTCGTTCGACTGACCGGCGAGCGCGAAGTGACAAGCGGTGACATCCTGTTGATGGGTCAGCAGCTGTTCCGCGCCAGCGTCTGATCGTCCCGAGTCGACTCGACGAAGACCGCGCGATCGCACCAATGTGCGATCCAAACCATCAAGGTCCGTTTGCGCGCATCGGAGTGTCGGAGCCCATGGATCCCCAGAATATTCAGGTCATTCGCGTGGTCGCGGCGGTCGTTGAGAACAACGGCCGTTACCTCATCACGCAGCGGCGCCCCACCGCCGTGCTCCCGCTCTTGTGGGAGTTCCCAGGCGGGCGCGTCGAAGAAGGAGAGACCGATACTGCTGCGCTACAGCGTGAGGTCCGACACCGCCTCGGCGTCGACATCTCCGTCGGCCAGCTCATCTCCTTCGTTTCCCATCCCTACGAGCGGTATGTCGTCGACCTGTTCCTGTACGAGTGCCGGTTGACCCGCGGCGAGCCGAGCCCGCGCAACGTTCACGCGTTTCGTTGGGCGACCAGCGCCGAGTTCGATCAGTACCCGTTCACGCCCGCCGATGAGTTGTCCATGAACCAACTGCTTGGATTGACCTAGTCATGCGGCCGGTTGGTGAAGTTGCTGCCGCGCTTCTGCTGTCCGTAACCATCGCCATCCCGTCGGCGGCACAAACCCCACCTGTCGCCCCTCCTGGGGCGCCCGAAGCGCCTGCTGAGCCGGCCACGCCTCCCGAAGCGCCTGCTGAGCCGGCCACGCCTCCCCAAGCGCCTGCTGCGCCCGCCACGCCTCCCCAAGCGCCTGCTGCTGATGAGGTCGTGCGTCCCTTCGGTGCCGGTCAACCCATCAACGTGCAATGCGACGAGCCAGATGGGTACGTCTACGTTGCCAAGGGTGTTGCTGACGACCAGCCAGCGTTCCCCGACCCCTTCACCAAGATCGGTCGAATTCCCGTTCAACTCGAGCTTCCACCGGGTGTCTATACCGTGCTCGTCGAGGGTGAGCGATTCACGTCGCAGTCCGCCGTCTTCGAAGTTCGGCATCAACCCGTCGACGTCCGCGTGCATTCCGGCTCCTCGGAGTTGCGTGCCCTGTCGACCTTGATGTTGGCCCTGGGCGGTGCCGCGTTGATCGCGGGCGGCGTGCTCGAAGTCAGCGGAACTGGCGGCGGCGACTCGGACAAGAAACACAAGATCACCATCCCGCTGTTCATCGCTGGAGGTGTTGGGTTCACCGGCGGCCTCGCCATGTACTTCGTCTCCGCCAGCAGCATCGAGCACAACGGGTTCGTGCCGGCCCCCGACGGGCAGCAGGCCGCGCCGCGCGTCCACGGCTTGGGCCTCACCGGTCGCTTCTAGGTTCCGTCTGTGATGACCTCCACGGGCGGCTCGGTAGTCCGCCCGTCCCGGGCGGTCTGATGGACCGCCTACGAGAGACGGGTGGCACGGCCAAGCAAGCCTTTGAACGCCTGCAAGCTCTTGCTTGGCCGTGGGGCGACGAAGGGCCATGCAGAGCATGAAGCACCGCCAAGCAGTCCCATCGCGGCGAGTGCACTCTTGCTTGGCCGTGCCACCCATGTCGCCTAGATCACCGCGCGAACAGCGTCTCGCGTTGCGCGATGATCTCCTCGCACCCCGATCCATCTGCCATGCGCGTCATCCGAAAGTAACTCCGCGCCTTCTCGGGATGCGGCGTCGACTCCGTCTGCATGTTCAGGATCTCGTTGTCCGAACCAAGCACCACCTGCTCCGTATTCCACTCCGCCAGCCCGTCGATCCAGTCCGGTCCCGTCGCTTCGCCCTCCAACGCGTACCAGTCGCGTTGAATGATATAGACCTCGCCATCGGTGATGCCCTTGATCAACACCGTCATCCCCGGGTTGCCGTCCTCGTCCTGATCGAACACGCGAGGATCGGTCGCTTCTGTCGGGAGCGCGTCATTGTCCGGATCGTCGAGCACCACACCCCGAAGCGTCAGCTCCCGGTCCTGACGATATCGCATCGTCAATCCGTCCATCTCCACGGTCGTCTTCGGTGTCTGCGTCGGCAGCGACGTGATGAATCGATCCGGGACGATGGTTTCCACGATGTCGGTGCCGTTGTTGATCTCGACGCTGCAAGTCTCCGCGTCGACTTGGGGAGAGGAACCGTTCTCGGTGATCGACACGCGCAGGATCGTTGTCGTTTCGCCTTCGGTCTGACCGATCGCGGGCAAGTTGAACACGGTGCCGTAGACGAGCAACCCGGCCCACGTTCCTGTCAGATCCAGCCCGCCATCGAAGCTCGAAGTCTCCCCGTCGACCTGTACGTCGCCCACATAGCCGGCGTCCTGCAGATCACCGCCTGCGAGCACGTCGGTTTCTCCCAGCGTGCAGCCACCCAGCGCAGGAGAGAGCAACACCAACGCCCGTATCAACCATGCGCGCGGTCCACGGCGCATCATTGGTCCCTCCCGCCCTCTTCACCGAACCGCGCGGTGAGCGACAGCCCACCCCCGAGGATCCACCCCTCGCTCGAGAAGCCGGGATACCCTGGGTTGTTCGTTTGGAGGCCCGACGACGCGTCGATGGGATCACCCGTTCGGCCATCCACGGCGCTGGGAAATTCGTCGAGGATGGGGTGGGTGGCCCGGGTCGACTTGGACACGCTTCGCGGCAGCAAGCGATGGACCTGCAGGTGCAGGCCGGTCTCGAGCGCCAGGCCCGCCAACGACCAAGTCAGTCCGTAAGCAAGCGCTCCACCCAAGCGATCGTTGTCGACGTAGTTGGTTCGTCCCACCTGATCGGGTACCGGTGACGGCTCATAGGTGACATCCAGGCCGACGCGATGAACCTCGCCGCGCCACCGCCCGCCGATGGCACCCGACAACGTGTCGAGCCAAGGATCGAGCGGCGCTTGTTGATGTCGGTTCACGTAACTCGACCAGCGCGTGTAGGTCACGGTCGCGCCGGCTGCGAACGTTGACTCCGTGCAGGCAGTGCTTCGTCCACGGTCGTGCGACGTATCGTACGCCGCGCCCACCGAGGCGCGAAGCGGACTCGTTTGGGTTCGATAGTTGTAGGTCTGCCTGAAGGAGTCTTGGCCGTCCGGGTACTCGAAGTTCCACAGCTGCAAGTCGTTGGTGCCCGACACGTCATTGTGACTCGCCAGGTGCAGCGTTCCGGTGATCCGCAGATCGCGCCAAGGCTCGATGGCCAGTCCGGCGTGTGGACGGAACCGGGTTCTGACCCGAACGTTGGTGTTGACGTACATGTCGCCCTGATCCGAGGCATCGGGAACGAAGATCTCATTGTCCGCATCACCTTGCGTCGTCATCGTCAGGCCCAAGCCGACGCTGGCCCAGTCGATCGGACGGACGCCCAGCGCGAACGTGATCACGTTGGTGTCGAAGTTCTCTCCGTAGCGCTCGAACTGCAGCGAGTTGGAGAAGTACTGCTCACGTTCATCCACGAACGCCGCGGTTTGTGTCTGAAACGCGCGGGTAGGGACGACAGCGAGAACGCCAATCGCGAGGGTGTCGGGGATCGGTTCGACCACCACGCCCCCGATCAAGAACAGCGAAGCGTGATCCGGATCAGCGGATCCTCGCGCGTTGCGAAGGGCGCTCGTCGGTAGCGGACGAACGGGTAAGCGGCTCGTGGTCCCGTCCGGGTTGGGAACGCGTGCGTCATAAATCGACTCTTCGACGTCCACCCCCAGCGGTCGGGGCTGCAACCGAATGTCGAGGTTCTGGATCACCAGGAAGGTGCCGATACCGACCGAGGATTGGCCGAGCAAGAGGGCCGGATTGAAGTAGGTGGCCGCCGCGCCGGAGGGGAGCACCCGTGCAGTGAACGGATTGTCGGACATCGCCGCGCCCGTGGTCTCCAGCAGTGGGGTTGCGTTCGCGATCCGCGGCGACGTTAACGCCGCCAGAAGGCACCCGAGAACAACGGCCTTGCTAATTTCCCCAGCTGATCTACGCAGCCAATCTGTCTTTTTCGCCATCTGCCAGGGCTGATCCGCGCTCACGACTGAGTTTGATGCACCGAACAACCGTTTCGTCCCACCATGCGCGAAGCTTCCAGTAGGCTACGTCAGGCCTGAACATGTGCGCAAGCTTCCGGATTGCCGACCCACGGGTTCACCACAAATCCATTTTCGTCGGCTTGACAAGCACAGGCCTCCCAAGTAAAAACCGCGACCCCATTTCAATGAGACCGATATCGCATTCGTGCTCGTGAAATTGGTACCTAGTCCAGACGGCTGGATCCTTCGATCCGGCTGCGCAGAAGTCGTACTCGAAAGGCACACACGCCATGAACCGAACGTACTCCGCCAAACCTGCCGAGGCAGCCGCCTCCAGGGAGTGGTGGGTCGTGGACGCCGAAGGCAAGTCCCTCGGCCGGCTCGCCAGCGAGATCGCCAAGATCTTGCGCGGCAAGCACAAGACGACCTTCACCCCTCACGTCGACACCGGTGATTTCGTCATCGTCGTCAATGCAGCCAAAGTGCGGTTGACGGGTGCGAAGCTCGACAAGAAGTACTACTACCGTCACAGCGGCGCCCCGGGCGGCTTCCGCGCCGAGCCCTATCGTCATGTGATGGCTCGCAAGCCGGAATTCCCGATCACCAAGGCCGTCAAGAACATGCTGCCGAAGAACGTCCTCGGGCGACAGATGCTCGGCAAGCTGAAGGTCTACGCTGCTGCGGAACACCCGCACGTGGCGCAGAAACCGCAAACCCTCGAGATCTGAGCGTCAGGATCCACCGATGCCCACCCCCGACAATCGAATCTACGCTACCGGCAAACGTAAGAGCGCCGTCGCTCGCGTCTGGCTCAGCAATGGGTCTGGTAGCTTCATCGTCAACAACACCCTCGCCGACGATTACTTCGAGCGCGAGACAACCCGCATGATCGCGCGTCAGTCGCTCGAAGTGCTCGAGGCCATCGAGAACTTCGACGTCTGGGCCACGGTCAAGGGCGGCGGACACAGCGCGCAAGCCGAGGCCCTTCGCCACGGCATCGCCCGTGCCCTCATCGAGCAGGATCCGGAGCGCCGCGGCGCCCTCAAGCGCGCAGGCTTCCTGACGCGCGACGCGCGTGAGAAGGAGCGCAAAAAGTACGGACAGCCTGGTGCCCGTAAGCGCTTCCAGTACTCCAAGCGCTGAGCCGAATCCCCTCGCACCCTCGACTCTCGAGAAGGTACCGGGCTCGTGTGCCGTCCGGTACTTTCGCGCACTTCTGCGCCCGCATTCCCACACCTTCGCCAAACTCGCTTGCGTGCCGACGCCGTCGGTGTGAAGCATGAGCCATGCGGGCCATGACCGGGCGGGCCGTCTCCGCCGCCATCCACCAACGCCTCCGGGAAGCGCTAGCGAAGGGCGAACCACTCACCTACCAACAGTTGGCTGACCAGGCCGGCTGCACGGTGCGCTCCGTTCGCAATTACCTCGCGCGCGCCCAAGACATCTTCGGATTCACCATCGAAAAGTCCCGCGACGACGAACACCGCGTGGTCGTCCGCGCCGTGGGCTTGAAACCCTCACGTGCCCCATCCGTCAAGAAGGACCTCGATCCCTTCGACGCGGCGCTCGCTTCCGCCCTGTTTCCGGACGACGCAAAGCCGTCTGACTCACGCACCTCCGTGATCGTCTCGTTCCGAGGTCTTCCCGCCTACGGAAGCCACCAAACCTTGGTCGCACGACGCTGGGCCAAGGCGCCCAAGAGCAAGTCCTCCACAGCCTTGCGCGTAGCGTTGCGCCACGACTCCGCCGAAGTCGTTCTCTGGCCGATCGCCGTCGTCGTCCACAACCTCTCCGGTGTCGTGTTGATCGGTGCTCCCCCCGACGCCGAGCGCCCCGACCAGATCGTCTGCCTCGACCTCGCCAGCGTTCGAAATGAACTCGATGCGATTCAGGATGCCCCGGACACATTGGCGCCCGGATTCGAGCTCGATGAAGTCGTCGTCGACGACCTGCTCGACCTGCCCTTCTCCGCCCTCCAGCCCAATCCTGACGAACCGATGATCGACGTGCACGTGCGGTTCGAACCCGTGCTTGCGACGAGGCTCGCTCATCGCATCTGGCACCGAAGTCAGCGCGTCGTGCTTCGCAGAAACGGTGAGCTCGACGTACGGTTCGGCCCGGTTCCCCTGGGGCTCGCTGCTAGCTGGGCCGCCGGTTTCGGAGCTGGCGTGCGCATCATGGGCGACAAGAAACTGCGAAAGGCAATCAAGAAGAAGTCGTTCGTGCCGTGAACCCACTGCCCCACAAAAACGGCGGCAGGACGCGGTACGACAACATCCGACGATTACCTTTCCCACCAGGCATGGCACAATCCCCAGCGATGCCCGACTCGCGGCAACGAACCCTTCGACTCGCGTTCGCGCTCTGCGTGGTCGTCGCCGCTTGCGCCATCAACGCGTGCGCCTCCACCACTGTCACCCTCGACAAGGGCGCGAGAGAATACGTCGCCGCAGACTACCAACCCGTCCTCAACAAGTGGACGAGGACCGGGCAGCTCCTCACCCTCTCCGAGCTCGACGATCTGCTGACCGTCACCGCCACGTTCGAGTCCTACGACTTCCGCTGGGCCTACGTCGTCCGCTACGCGCAAGACTATCGCCTGACCGTCGACCAGAGACAACGGCTGCTCGACTCGACCCTCGAGGAAGCCGAAGAGCACCATCAGTTCTATGTTGCGCTGTACGGCACCAACTGGCGGTGGACGGACCTGACGAAGCCCGAATCGGCCTGGATCGTTCGGCTGATCGACGACGTGGGCAACGAGACTGCGCCCAAGGAGATCGTCGCCATTCGTAAACCGGGTGCGATCGAACGAACGTACTTCCCGTACACGTCGCAGTGGCGTCGGGTCTTTCGCATTCGCTTTCCGGTCACCACCACGGATGGTCAACCGACCATCTCCAAGAACGCGCGGTGGTTTGGGCTTCGCTTCGCCGGGGCGCAGGGCAACCAGGAGTTGCACTGGGACCTCGAACCCGACGACGGTTGAAGCTCTGTCGGTAGGGTGCCTTGGACCTGAGGACCGCGCACGCGCCGCATAGCGACGCGTCTACCGATGCGAGGCCCGCGCCGCATAGCGACGCGTCTTGCGATGCGAGGCCCGCGCCGCATAGCGAC
>Ga0180009_10003065_pt1 | contig 19275 bp, 14 predicted proteins | sample OS_PC_MetaG_FD_123537 | JGI IMG/M metagenome (GOLD analysis project Ga0180009, IMG submission 123537) | Groundwater microbial communities from the Aspo Hard Rock Laboratory (HRL) deep subsurface site, Sweden - OS_PC_MetaG | ecosystem: Environmental > Aquatic > Deep subsurface > Groundwater...
GGTGAATGGTGAATGGTGAATGGTGAATGGTGAATGGTGAATGGTGAATGGTGAATGGTGAATGGTGAATGGTGAATGGTGAATGGTGAATGGTGAATGGTGAATGGTGAATGGTGAATGGTGGGCGAGTTATAGGAGGAGTTAGTGCTTGATTCGTGTTTCGGGCTTCCTTGCCCGGATTTTCCTAAAAGCCAAAGGTTATGCGGTTTTTTTTAGGCCTCTGGGCAGGGAAAAGACGACTTTTTCTTCAATGCCTTTGTTTTCAGTAATCGATTGACCGCCCCAGGCTTTCAATTGGTTGATAACTTCTTGTACCAGAACTTCCGGTGCCGATGCTCCTGCAGTAACGCCTACGGCAGAGATGTCGTCGAACCACTCTTGGTTCATGTCGTTAGCAGTGTCGATTAGATAAGCGGGCTTGCCCAGTTGTTCGGCGATTTCCCGTAAGCGGTTAGAGTTGGAACTATTCGGAGAGCCGACCACGAGAATCAAATCGGTTTTATTGGCAAGATCATAAACGGCATCCTGCCGGTTTTGCGTGGCATAACATATATCGTCCTTTTTCTGTTCCTGAATTGAGGCAAAACGTGCTCGGAGTGCGTCGACCATCACTTTTGTGTCGGTCATGGACAGCGTCGTTTGCGTCACGTAGGCCAGATTATTAGGATTATTGACCTCCAACTTAGCGACATCTTCCGGTGTTTCGACTAAATAAATGCCGCCGTTTTCGGTGCATTTTTCATATTGACCCATTGTGCCTTCGACTTCCGGGTGGCCGGCGTGACCGATCAGTATGACCTCTCTGTCTTGTTTGGCGTGCTTGGCAACCTGCAAATGGACTTTGGTGACTAGGGGGCAGGTTGCATCGAAAACGGTTAAATTACGCTCCTCGGCTTCTTCTTGGACTTTTTTCGAAACGCCGTGTGCGCTGAAAATCAAATAAGAGCCGACAGGGACATCGCTCAAGTCTTCGATGAAAATCGCGCCTTTATCTTTAAGGCCGTCGACGACAGTTCTGTTATGGACGACTTCATGGCGGACGTATATCGGGGCGCCGAACGCTTCGAGAGCTTGATCAACGATTTCAATGGCCCTATCCACTCCGGCACAAAATCCACGGGGGTTGGCGAGTATTATTTGCATATCTTGACTAAATTAGTAGGTTAAGGTGAGCTTATTTTAACCCAGCTTTAACATTTGCCAATCATAAAATATTGAATATTGAATAAAAGCGAATGGTATGGTGCTACATTGTAGCCTGAGTCTTTTAAAAAGCTGCGTAAAAGCGGGCATGATTTTTTAACTTGTATAATTTAATAGATTAGGCAGAATGCGCTATATTTAGTAAGGGCTGTGTTAACTCAATTCTGCCTCTGAGACGATAATTCCATCACTGTCGGCATATAAAAAATAATCTTTTCTAAATTGTACGCCTGCGAAAGTCACAATGCTGTCCTGTTCTCCGTGGCCTTTTGTCGTGCTTTTAAGCGGATGCGCGTGGAGAGCGCGAATCCCGATCGGAATCGTATCGATTGCGGCCGCATTGCGAATACAGCCGTAGACCACGATGCCTTGCCAGCCGTTGTCGCAGGCGAGTTGTACAAGTTCCCGGTCGATCAGGGCGCAGCGGTGCGATCCTCCGCCGTCGACGACTAAGACGCGTCTCGAAACTTTGGTCGATAAGGTTGATTCGACTAATCCATTGTCTTCAAAGGCTTTAATCGTCGTGATTTGCCCGCAAAAAGCCGGTGTTGCTCCGAATATTCTGAAAATGGGGTCGGCGATTTGAAAGCCGTTAATTCCGGAGTATTTGTCACAGAGATCGGCAGTGGTAAACGTCATTGGCATTACCTTGATTAAGGCTGTTGGAAACATATCATAACAGAATTGAGGTAAAAATAGTTTGTGATGGATGTATTTGAGGAGTCGAATTGGTGCTTCATTGTGTCATAGTGGTGCATTACTCAAGAATAGACCAAGGCGGGTATTTTATTTCTACTTGAAATATCATTTTGGCATGATTAGTGTTTAAGTTTTGGGGGTGATGACGGATAAATTAAGCTATTTATGAACACGATAATTGAAACGAATAAAACTAAGTTGCTGGCTGCCATGCCGGCCGTAAAGAGTTACGAAGCTCGTCTTGCCTCGCTAAACGATTGGTGGGGGAAAATTGCGTTGATCGGAAAGATCAATAGCCATAATGTGGCGTCGACCATTCTTGAAGATATGAATTTGACGAAAAGTAAGTTCGGCGAGTTGCAGCAGAAGTTGACTTACAATTTAGTCGTCGAGAACTTGAAAAAATTGGTGCTCGATAATTCATCGAAAGCGCAAGTCGCGATCGATTTACTGATTCGTAATTTATTCGAACGCACTGCGGATGTGGGTTTTTTGGCCACAGACGACGATATTCGCTCTTTCCTTATTTCCGGAAACTCAGATCGGGAGGGAATTGATTTTATCGAAAATCGACTGCGCGAATATGTAAAAAAGTATAGCGTATATGACGAGATCATTATTTTCGATACCGAGGGGCGGGTTAAAGCGCATTTGGACAACGAGAACCCGATCAGTCATTCAACGGATCCTCTCATTGCCGAAACTCTAAAATCGAGTGCGGAATATACCGAAACGTTTCGATATTCGGAATTACAGTCGAATAAACGGCATTCGCTGATTTATTCCTGCAAAATAACCGAAAGTAACCAACAAGGATCGAAAGCAATAGGCGTCTTATGTTTATGTTTTCGGTTCGACGATGAAATGGCTGGCATTTTCGGCGATCTACTAGCGGCGGATGACGATGGCACGCTAATGATATTGGGTACCGACGGAAAAGTAATCGCCAGTAGCGATGAGCAATTACTGCCGCTACAAGCGGCTTTTGCTAATGCTAATCCGGTAAGTATTGCATCGTATAAGCTGCGCGAATATATCGTTAACACTCGACAAACCAAAGGGTATCAGGGTTTTTTCGGATTAGGTTGGACCGGGCGCATGATGACGCCGTTGGAAACGGCTTTTAAACGTAATGAAGCAGTCGATAGGGGAAGCGCTTACACCGATATTATCGATCAAGCCAGTACCTTCCCTCAAGAGTTGAAAGATATTCGCAAGGCCTCTTCCGATATCAATGCCGACCTCGGCTTGTTGGTGCTTAACGGTCAGATTGCATCGGCTCGGAAAAATGCGGCCGAATTTATGCCGGTTTTGGAGGCCATCAAACAAATCGGTTCCGATATTGCGAATATTTTCGCCGATTCGGTCAATAGCCTTCAGGAAGTCGCGGTCATGTCCTCGCATTTGAACAATGCAGGGTTTTTAGCGTCGTTGGCGGTCGATATCATGGATCGTAATTTATACGAACGGGCTAACGATTGCAGATGGTGGGCGTTGACATCCACTTTTAGACACTGTTTGGCTCAACCGGAAATTTCGGTAAAGGATGAGCAGCGGATGACGGACATATTGCAATACATCAACGCTTTGTACACGATTTATACCAATCTTTATCTTTACGATAAAAGCGGTCGTATCTTGGCGGTGTCGAGTTCTTACGAGCGCTCGTTATTAGGCATGCAAGTCGACGAGCGAAGCGGAGCGCCGGCTGCGTTGAGGAATAGCGATTCACAGAGCTACAGCGTTTCGCCCTTCATCAGGACGCCATTTTACGGTAACCGCTATACCTATATTTACAATGCCTCGATCACGCATTTGGCAAGCCCGGATCGAGTACTCGGCGGGATCGGCATCGTTTTTGATAGTGAGCCGCAGTTTTCGAGCATGCTCGATGAAGTTTTACCGCGCGACGAAGCGGGAAAGCTGCTCGAAGGATGTTTTGCGTTTTTTACCGACCGCAATAAGATGATCATTGCTTCGGCTAATCACCCATCGCTCGGCGCCGGAGATTCGCTGGCGATCGACGACCGTTTTTTTGCGATGCGGACCGGACAAAGAGGTTCCGAAGTCATTCAATACAATGGTGTCCAATATGTTTTAGGAATGGCTGTGTCGAAAGGTTACCGCGAATACAAAACCGTTGACGGCTATAGCAACGATGTATTCGCATTTGTGTTCATTCCATTTTAGAAGCTTATGGTTGCGTTATATCTTTCGCACTTCAAATTTCGGCAGTGCCAGAGGAGGCGCCTGGGTGTCCGATAAAGGCTTTGCCAGCATGGAGCTGGCATAGAGCCTACATGGACGTATTCACGGCGTCCTTTAGCGGACACCCAGGCGCCGAATTTTGAGCTACGACGGGTATATTTATGACCAAGTCCTAAAAATAACGCGCCAACAGTCCGTGTTGCGGGCTTATTTCCGGTAGCGGTATTTTTACCTCGTAGCCGCCGCCTAGAGCTTCTTGCATCGGATGTCCGTGCAGGTCTTCCATATGTTCGACGATAATGTCGCGGTTGCCTTCGGGTAAAATCAATTCAATTTTATCGCCGACCGAAAACTTGTTTTTGACGTCGATTTCGGCCATGCCGGTCGCCGAATCGAAGTGTCTGATTTCACCGCAAAATTGTTGCTGATGGCTTTTCGAATAACCGGTAATGTAGTTTTGATGCTCATGCGTGTGGTGGCGTTGATAAAAGCCGTCCGTATAACCCCGGTTGGCAAGGTTTTCCAAGACGCCGAGCAATTGCGGATTAAACGGACGTTCGGCCAGTGCGTCGTCGATTGCTTGGCGATAGGTTTGCGCGGTCCGGGCTACATAATAATGGGATTTGGTACGGCCTTCTATTTTAAGGCTATCGACGCCGATTTCGACCAGGCGGTGAATATGTTCGATCGCGCGCAGGTCTTTCGAATTCATGATGTAGGTGCCGTTTTCATCTTCCATGACCGGCAGCAGTTCGCCTTTACGCCCTTCCTCCTCTAAAAAATAAACCTTATCGGCTAAGGGGTGGCGCTCGGCGCCGCCGCAACTGGCATTACTGATTTCAGACATCGACAAGGCGCCGCCGTCCAAGACATAATCGCCTTCGGCATTTTCATGTGCGGGCAGTGTGTCGTATTTCCAGCGGCAGGAATTGGTGCAAGTACCCTGATTTGGGTCGCGGTGGTTAAAATATCCGGACAGCAAGCAGCGGCCCGAATAGGCAATGCACAGGGCGCCATGCACGAAGACTTCCAGCTCCATGTCCGGGCATTCCTGACGGATTTCGGCAATTTCATCGAGAGACAATTCTCGGGACAGAATAATCCGTTGCACGCCGATTTGTTGCCAGAATTTAACCGTGGCATAGTTGACGGTATTGGCTTGCACGGATAAATGCACCGGCATTTCCGGCCAATTTTCTCGAACCATCATGATCAAGCCGGGGTCCGCCATGATCAATGCGTCCGGTTTCATCGCGATGATCGGAGCGATATCGGCCAGGAAAGTCTTGATTTTGCTATTATGCGGAATGACATTAGTCGCCAGGAAAAACTTTTTCCCGAGCCGGTGCGCTTCGTCGATGCCTTTGGCTAAGTTGTCGGCAAGAAAGTCGTTATTGCGCACGCGCAGGCTATATCGCGGTTGGCCGGCATAAACTGCGTCCGCACCGTAAGCGAAAGCGTAACGCATGTTTTTAAGGGTTCCGGCAGGAGAAAGCAGTTCAACGGATTTCATTATTAGGTTGGAGTTGTAATTAGGTTAGAGTCGTATAATCAGCGATTGGAAAGGATTCGGTGCGGAGCGAATTTGAGGAACGGCGCCGTCGAATCATGATTCATAATTGACGATATTTTATCACTTAAGTTCTATCCGTCCGCAAATCGTTGTAATTTATTCGTTATACCTTTCGCACTTCAAATTTCGGCAGTGTCTTAGAAGGCGCCATGCATGGCGCCGACATAGAGCCTACATGGATGTATTTACCCAGCACCTAAATTCCATAGCCCATTGGCCATGGTTAATTGTCTTGGATAATTCATCCAGCACCTAAATAAGCCATGATTTTTGTATTATTGCCAAAGACCTATGGAATTTAGGTGCTGGGTTCACGGCGTCCTTTGACGGGTACCCCAGTGCCGAATTTTGATCTGCGGTATAAATCCCGGACGTGGCGCTTTTTTTTTTCGATTCTATTGATGCGGCGAGAAATTGAATGGCGGCTTGGTTTTTTGTATTTTTGGCGGGAATTCTGATTATCGGCAGTGCTTTGATTTTGTTGCGAACCGCCAATATTCCAAGGTTGCCCAAACACGCGAAAGATCGTGCTGAGCGGCAATATGAAGACGGCGGTTAGGCATTGCGTCTAGGTACGCGAATATTCAGCGGGGGGAGACCCTTAAATTAAAGGTTACCGGCCCGTCATTAACCAACGAGACTTGCATGTCGGCGCCGAATTGACCGAATTGAACCTGTGTATGCAAGTCGACGGCTTTTTTTTGCAAATAATTGAAGAGCGTCAAACCGTGTTCGGGGGAAGCGCCTCGGCTGAAACTGGGCCGATTGCCGCTATCGGTGTCTGCCGCGAGCGTAAATTGCGGCACCAATAACAAGCCGCCGTCAATGTTACGCAAACTGAGATTCATCTTGCCCTCGGCGTCGGCGAAAATGCGGTAGTTAAGGATTCGCTCCAGCAAACGGTCCGCTTCCTTTTCGGTGTCGTTTTTTTCGACTGCGACCAGAGCGAGTATGCCGCGTTCGATCACACCGATGTCTTGTTGCCCGACAGTCACTTTTGCGCGGGTCACGCGTTGAATAACGGATATCATAGGATGTTTCTGTACAATAGCGTTTTTGGGCACGGAATTATAGCGTTCCGGCTCGATAACGGCTAATCGTTAAATCTTAAATCCATGCTCCAGGTCTTGCTTAAATCAATTGTACTATTGCTGGGTATCTCGGTTGCCTGCGCCGATGAAATTTATCGCTGGCAAGATGAAAACGGCAAATTTTATTTTTCGGACAAACGACGAGAAGGCGCCGAGCGTCTTACGATAACCCCCGGTTATTCTTATCACCGCATTCAGTATGTTTATGACGGTGATACGGTGAAGCTGGCAGACGGCAGAAAAATCCGCTTACTCGGGATCAATTCACCGGAGATCGAAGGACGCAATAAAAACGCGGAGGCAGGAGGCGAAGATGCTCGGCGGTGGTTAATCAACGCATTGAAAGACAAGCGCGTACGCTTGGTTTTCGATGCCGAGCAAAAGGATAAATACGGCCGGACACTTGCGTATTTATTTACCGAGGACGGCCTGCACCTCAATTTAGAGCTGGTTAGATTAGGCTTGGCTGCGCTCAGTATTTTTCCGCCGAATTTACGTTATAGCGACGAACTGCTCCGCGCCCAAACTGAAGCCGAAAAAAACTTTCGCGGCATCTGGAGACGGCCTGAATACCGAATCAAGCCGGCATCGAGTATTCGATCGGGTAATCATAGAGGTTGGCAGCGAATTTCCGGGCGCGTCAAAAAAATCAGAACGACGCGTAAATATGTTTATTTGACGCTTGGCGAACGCGTCGATTTTCGTATCGAACGCGCCAATCTAGCCTTGTTTCCAAACCTTCAAGGATATGTCGGCAAAGAAGTCGAAATTCGCGGTTGGCTCAATCGGTCCAAGGAGCGTTTTTCGATGCTGATTCGGCATCCTAGTTCGGTCAAGATACTCTGAGAGGCAGTAAATCTTATAGGCTACTTCCTTTTGATTGAAAAATCGTTTAAGTGAGCTTACTTTACTCAGGGCGAACGGGATTGAGAATGCGCAACTGATTTTTTAGGTTAATAGCAGTGCATCAGGGAGAGAGGGGAAAAAATGAAATTTGAAGCGCGATGACTATAATCGCAACCAAATGATAATTTTTTCTTAAATATGTAGAGCTTATGGCCTAAGCTTTTATCGACGGAGTGTGTTGTTTTTTTTGACATACTATGTACCGCACTTTATAGTTCAGCCATGAGTCGGCGTCTTAAACGTTTAGCGTTTGCCTCGAAGCTTCGGCCGACACTTGATAACCAAGCCCTTTCAAGACCCTATCCGACTCTTCCAAATCGGTCACTGGAAAAATAGAACCAGATGGAAAACGAATTTTTCAGCAAGCCCATCCTCAATTCGCCTTACGAGTATCCGGCAAGGCATTGGGAACTCGATGATAAAGGACAACCCACGCAGCACATTGTAGAGCAGCGCCGACGGGCAGAATTTATTACCCCCATCCCAAAACCGAAGAAACGGAAAGGTGCCGGCGAACAGGCTCAGCTATTCGAATTTGAGGAATCCGATGAAATTTCTTCAAGCGATCAGCGTTATGACCCAACCCCAATCATCAATGAATTGCGTAAAAGCATAGATGACTGGCGCAAGCTACCGGATCCGACGAGTTGGTTAGTTACGCCTGAAACCGCACGTTTGCTTCAGCACTGGCGTCATCACTCATTTAATGGCGTGAAGCCGTTTTTCTGTCAGATAGAAGCCGTAGAAACGGCTATCTGGTTGACGGAAGTCGCTCCCAAGCTCGGCAAACAAGGCAAACGCTTCATCCAGCACTTGGAGATAGCCAATCAAAACGCTAACCCCGGCTTGATGCGTTTGGCATTAAAGCTTGCTACAGGCGCAGGCAAGACCACAGTGATGGCTATGATCATCGCTTGGCAAACCGTCAACGCCGTACGCCGTCCCAATAGCAAAAATTTCTCGCGTGGTTTTTTGATCGTTACACCGGGATTAACCATTCGTGATCGTTTAAGGGTGCTGCAGCCCAACGATCCCGATAGCTACTACCAAAGCCGTGAAATTGTGCCCGGCGACATGCTGAGCGATATAGAGCGCGCCAAAATCGTCATTACCAATTACCATGTTTTCAAATTGCGCGAGCGCTTGGAAATATCCAAAGGTAATCGACGGTTATTGCAAGGTCGTGGAGGCGACGCGTTAAGTACGCTCGAAACGGAAGGCCAAATGCTGCAGCGCGTCATGCCGGAATTGATGGGCATGAAAAACATTATGGTACTCAACGACGAAGCCCATCACTGCTATCGTGAAAAGCCTAATCAAAATGACGAGGGTCTTAAAGGTGACGAAAAGAAAGAAGCCGAAAAAAACCGCGAAGCCGCTCGACTCTGGATTACCGGTCTAGAAACCGTCAATCGTAAATTAGGCGTTCAGCGCGTAATGGATTTATCCGCAACGCCGTTCTTTCTCAGCGGGTCGGGTTATGTCGAAGGCACGCTATTTCCCTGGGCAATGAGCGATTTTTCCTTGATGGATGCCATCGAATGCGGCATCGTCAAATTGCCGCGCGTTCCGGTTGCGGACAATATTCCTGGAGCGGAAATGCCCAAATTTCGCAATCTATGGGACCATATAGGCAAAAAAATGCCTAAAAAAGGACGAGGCCAGGGTAAAACGCTTGATCCTTTAAGTATTCCGGTCGAATTACAAACCGCACTGGAAGCGCTCTACGGCCATTACGAAGAGACCTACCAGCTCTGGCAGGCTAGCGGCATCAAAGTGCCGCCGTGTTTTATCGTGGTTTGTAACAACACCAGCACATCTAAACTGGTTTACGACTACATTTCCGGTTTTCGTCCGGAAAACCAGGATGGCTCATCCGGTTTTGTGAATGGCCGATTGCCACTGTTTCGTAACTTCGACGAACATGGCAATCAGTTAGCCCGGCCCAATACGTTGCTCATCGACAGTGAGCAGCTCGAATCCGGCGAAGCGCTCGACAATAATTTTCGCAATATGGCCAGCGACGAAATCGAACGCTTCCGACGCGAAATCATCGAGCGTACCGGCGACCGCAAACAAGCCGAGAATCTATCCGATCAAGAGCTATTACGTGAAGTGATGAACACCGTCGGCAAGGAAGGCCGATTAGGCGAATCCATTCGCTGTGTGGTTTCAGTTTCCATGCTAACCGAGGGTTGGGATGCCAACACGGTAACTCACGTTTTGGGTGTTCGCGCTTTCGGCACCCAATTACTTTGCGAACAAGTGATTGGTCGTTCCTTACGCCGCCAATCTTACGAACTCAACGAGGAAAACCGGTTCAATGTCGAATATGCCGACGTTCTGGGGATACCGTTCGACTTCACCGCCAAACCCGTCGTAGCACCTCCGCAACCGCCCAGACAAACCATTCAAGTCAAAGCGGTCAGACCTGATCGCGATCAATTGGTCATTCAATTCCCCAGAGTGCAGGGCTACCGGGTCGAACTACCGGAAGAACGTCTCACAGCAGAATTCAATACCGATTCCATCCTGCAATTAACACCTGATTTGGTGGGGCCTTCCGTTACCCAAAATGCCGGCATCATCGGCGAATCCGTGGACCTTAACTTGGTCCACACCGGCGACATGCGCATGTCGAGCTTATTGTTCCATCTGACTCAACGTTTGCTCTACACCAAGTGGCGCGATCCGGGCGACGAAGCCAAACTACATCTTTTTGGCCAACTCAAACGCATCACGAAACAGTGGCTGGATACCTGCCTGGAATGCAAAGGCGGCACTTATCCGGCCCAATTGATGTATCAAGAACTGGCAGACATGGCTTGCGAACGCATTACCGCCGCCATCACCCGAACATTGGTCGGTACGCGTCCAATCAAAGCCGTGCTAGATCCTTACAATCCCACTGGTTCAACGAATCACGTCAGTTTCAACACCTCTAAAACCAATCGCTGGGAAACCGCTGCAAACCGTTGTCACATCAATTGGGTGGTACTCGATAGCGATTGGGAAGCGGAATTCTGCCGCGTTGCGGAAAAACATCCCAAAGTAAAAGCTTATGTCAAAAACCATAGTCTGGGCTTGGAAGTGCCTTATCGCTATGGCTCGGAAACCCGTAAATACCTGCCCGATTTCATTGTTCGCGTGGACGATGGCCACGGCGAGGATGACTTGCTAAATCTGATCGTCGAGATTAAAGGCTATCGACGCGAAGACGCCAAAGACAAAAAAGCCACCATGGATACCTATTGGATACCCGGTGTCAACAACCTCCTTACCTATGGCCGATGGGCCTTTGCAGAGTTTACCGAGGTATATCAAATCGAAACGGACTTCGAAGCCAAGGTCGAAGCCGAATTTGCCAAGTTGCTGGACGCAGTTAGCCAAGGCCAAAATTGATATGTATAGATTTTGCCGCTTTGCTATACATGTTCCTGTCGATATACATAGAAAACAGCACTTTTTTAAGTGTTCAGGATTGGTACTCAACTCAAATTTCAAGCAAAGATCATGAAAAGCGATTTAATTCACAACCTCACCGAGAATTTTGAAGCCCACGCGCAACAAGCCGACAACGGTGTTGAATTTTGGCTAGCCCGAGATTTGCAAATTCTTCTGGGATATAGCAAATGGGATAACTTCCTGAACGTAATTTCCAAAGCTAAAACGGCCTGTGAGGTCTCGGAGCACAACGTCTGCGACCATTTTGCCGACGTCGGGAAAATGGTCGACCTCGGCTCAGGCAGCCAACGGGAAATCGATGACATCATGCTCACCCGCTATGCCTGTTATCTGATTGCCCAAAATGGCGACCCTAAAAAACAGGAAATCGCCTTTGCCCAAACCTATTTCGCCTTGCAAACCCGGCGGGCGGAACTGATCGAACAGCGGCTACTGGAAGCCGAACGCGTCTCCGCCAGAAAGAAACTCAGCGAAACCGAAAAAGAACTATCTCAGATCATTTACGAACAAACGGGCGGCAATCAAAACTTCGCTACCATTCGCAGTAAAGGCGATCAAGCATTGTTTGGCAAATCCACCCAAGCCATGAAATCGCAGTGGAAAGTTCCGGATGGAAGGCCATTAGCAGACTTTGCTCCCACCATTATTCTCAAGGCCAAGGATTTTGCCACCGAAATCACCATCTTCAATGCGCGCCAGCATCAAATGAGCACAGAGTCCGCGATTGCCAAAGAACACATCACCAACAACAAAGCGGTTCGCAACACCTTACTGGAACGCGGCATTCGCCCGGAAAGCCTGCCAGCCGCAGAGGACGTGAAAAAAGTGGAACGTCGATTAGCAAGCGAAGAAAGGAAATCCATCAAAAAGCCCGACGCATTGGACTCATAAACTCAACGGACACTCATGGCCAAAGATACCAGCAAACTCAGCGTCGAAACCCTGACCCACGACGACGCCACCCGCCTTAACATTCCCACTGCCGAATACCAATCGGTGATGGCCAAGGACGAGCAAAGCCCGATTCGTTTGGCCTATGAGCGACGTAACTGCGACCTCGACCCTCAATTGGTTTGGCGCGGCAAGGACGAGCAGGATTGGTCGGACTTGGTCGTGCATGCACCTCCACTGTATATCCAGGAAAAAGTCCATCCCAAGGTCTTGATCGACGACTTGCTGCGTCGCACCGAAAGCCGGCAACCGGCGGAACCCGATCAAATTGATCTGTTTTCCGACTTCAACGGACTGCCCAACGACAACGCCAAAACCGAGTTTTATCGCCACGACGGCCATTGGTCCAACCGCATGATTTTGGGCGACAGCTTAGCTGTCATGGCCAGCTTGGCCGAACGCGAAGGTTTGCGCGGCAAGGTGCAATGCATTTATTTCGATCCGCCGTACGGCATCAAATTCAACTCCAACTTCCAGTGGTCCACCACCAGCCGCGACGTCAAAGACGGCAACACCGACCACATTACCCGCGAGCCGGAACAGGTCAAAGCCTTTCGCGATACCTGGCGCGACGGCATTCATTCCTATTTAACGTATCTGCGCGACCGGTTGACCGTGGCGCGGGATTTATTGACCGACTCCGGCTCGATTTTCGTACAGATTGGCGATGAGAATGTGCATCGGGTGCGGGCAGTGATGGATGAAGTTTTTGGAGATGAGAATTGCATTTCACAAATAGGTTATGCAACTTCAACGGGGAGAACATCTAAGTTTCTAGCATCTGCCACAGACTATGTTCTTTGGTATTCAAAAAATAAGAGTCTTACTAAATATAGGCAGCTCTTCTTCAAAAAGGAATTTGACCAAGACGACGAATACGAACTTGGAGACTTAACCAGTCAAGGAGCTGCCAGCACACCACAACCATTCGAATTTCAAAATCAAATTTTTTTTCCTTCGGTCGCAAGACACTGGAGTAACGAACATACAGTTGGCATGCCGCGTCTTGCCAGAGCTGAACGAATTGTTCGGGTTAGTAAAACCCAAATTAGAGCAAAAAAAATACTTTCTGAGAGATCGGTCTCACCAATAAATAGCCGCTGGCTTGATACACAAATTGGGGCTTTTGCTGCTGAAAAAGTCTACGTGGTTCAAACAGCCACAACGGTAATTAGCCGATGCTTGTTAATGGCTACCGATCCGGGCGACCTTGTGCTCGACCCCACTTGCGGCTCCGGCACCACCGCCTATGTCGCCGAACAATGGGGCCGCCGCTGGATTACCATCGACACGTCTCGCGTCGCGTTGGCTTTGGCCCGTGCCCGCATCATGGGCGCACGTTATCCGTATTACTTGCTGGCCGATAGCTACGAAGGCCAACGCAAGGAAGCCGAACTAACTCGCACTGCACCGTCCAGCCAACGTACCAGCGGCAATATCCGGCACGGCTTTGTTTATCAGCGTGTACCGCATATCACGCTAAAGGCCATCGCCAACAATGCCGAAATCGACGTCATCTGGGACAAATTCCAGGAAAAGCTGGAACCGCTGCGCGAGCAACTGAACTCGATTCTCGTAGGTTGGGCCGAACAACGTGATGCCCAACAATCGGGCGCCTCGAACGTTGGGCATCGCTCCCGCTCAGCCCAACCTACGCCATTCAAACCTTTTGAAGAATGGGAAATTCCCCGCGAAGCCGACGCCAACTGGCCGGATGCCGCAAAACAATTACATGCGGAATGGTGGCAACACTGCATCGCCCGCCAACAAGAAATCGACGCCTCGATCGCAGCGAAAGCCGATTTCGAATACCTGTACGACAAACCCTACGAAGACAAGAAAAAAGTCCGCGTCGCAGGGCCGTTCACCGTCGAAAGTCTGTCGCCGCATCGGGTATTGACCGTCGATGAAAACGACGACCTTGTCGATGGCGTGACCGAAGCGGATTCCGAGTACCGCGAAGAACGCGATTTCGTGCAAATGGTTCTGGAAAACCTGAAAACAGCCGGCGTGCAGCAAGCGCATAAAACCGACAAAATCGACTTCACATCGCTTATCCCTTGGCCCGGCGAACTGATTTGCGCCGAAGGCCTCTATAGGGAAGGCGAAGAAGATTCCGGTACCGAGAAGCGCGCGGCCATCTTCATCGGCCCGGAATTCGGCACCGTCTCCCGCCCCGATCTGGTTGCCGCCGCCCGCGAAGCCGGCGACGCCGGTTTTGACGTACTGATCGCTTGTGCCTTTAACTATGACGCCCATTCCTCGGAATTCGACAAACTCGGCCGCATCCCGGTACTGAAAGCCCGCATGAACGCCGACTTGCACATGGCCGACGACCTGAAAAACACCGGTAAAGGCAATTTGTTCGTGATCTTCGGAGAGCCGGACATCGATATCCTCGACGCCGAAGGCGGCAAGATTCAAGTCAAAGTCAACGGCGTCGACGTGTTCCACCCCAACACCGGCGAAGTCCGCAGCGACGGCGCCGAAGGCATCTCCTGCTGGTTCATCGATACCGACTACAACGAAGAAAGCTTCTTCGTCCGCCACGCCTATTTCCTAGGCGCCAACGATCCCTACAAAGCCTTGAAAACCACCCTAAAAGCCGAAATCAACGAAGAAGCCTGGGCCACGCTGAACAGCGATACCTCAAGGCCATTCGAAAAACCCAAATCCGGGCGAATTGCGGTGAAAGTGATTAATCATCTCGGGGACGAGGTGATGAAGGTATTCAGAGCTTAATTTTAGCAACCAACGATCTGAAAGGTGTGAATAAGTGGCAAGAAAGGTATTTTTTAGTTTTCACTATGACCGTGATGTCCGTCGGGTTGTGCAAGTTCGTAATTCATGGGTTGTAAGGTCAAAAGGTGATGCTCAACCTTTTTATGACAAAGCCGTTTGGGAAACCGTCAAACGTAAGACTGGTATCGAGAAATGGATTGAGGGTCAACTTAATGGAACATCAGTTACGGTAGTTCTAATAGGCTCTGGGACATATAACCGTCCGTGGGTTCGGCACGAAATCAAGCGCAGTTATGAGCTTGGTAAAGGGATTTTAGGAATTTATATTCACAATGTGAAGGATCCTCAACTAGGCACAGATTCAAAAGGAATGAACCCGCTTGATTATTGGGAAATAACTCGAAACGGTTCTAAGATACCCTTATCCAGCCTATACAAAACTTATGATTGGGTTAGAGATGACGGGTATACAAATTTGGCATCTTGGATTGAGACTGCCGCTAAGGCAGCGGGACGCTAAGGAAGATATGCTATGGCTATTTCAATTAATGATTTACGCAATGCCTCATATCGCTTCAGAACTATTAGGACCAAAACATTAGACGAAGCGCGAGCGTCAAGTTTTAAGACTGCTTTCCTATGCCACAGTCATAAAGATCAAGATCTGGTAAAGGGATTGGTTACCCTATTTACCGAGTCTGATTGGCAAATTTACGTGGATTGGGCAGATGAGTCCATGCCTGAAACACCGAATCGCCAGACTGCTGGAAATATTAAACAAAAGATTGTGGATCATAATTTATTCCTTTTTTTAGCAACGGCCAACTCGATGGCATCAAGATGGTGTCCTTGGGAGATTGGCTATGCAGATGGAAAAAAGCAGATTGATCAAATTTTGATAATACCAACTACTGATGGCGCTAAAACTCATGGCAACGAATATTTAGATCTTTACCGTAAAATCGACTGGGGTTATTTAAATCAACTACGTGGAGACTTAGCTGTATGGCGCCCTGGAGAGACTAATGGTATCTGGCTGAGAAACTTTTAAAAGGTAAACTATGGCTTTTCTTTATGAATTGGCGCTACTTGGCTCTCCCTCGAAAAAGCAGATTAGAGAACTTGAGCAATTTGTCTCTGAAGCTATTCAGCCGTTTGGCTTGCAGATTGGTAAAGAAATAGGATGGGCGATATATCCTGAACCATTTGATCCTAACCAAAAGAGAGCAGCCGCGGCAGTTTTCTTCGGAGGCAAGAATGCTCCTGTGGAACACCTAGATAACTTATTAAGTAGATCTATTCCAATCTTACCTGTTATTTCTGACATAAAAAAAGTAAATGAAGAAATTCCATCAGTTCTTCAACATTTAAATTGTCTGGACTATGGTAAAGACGGGGCGAAAAAAATTGCCAGTGCATTGTTAGGGTGTGCGGAGCTCTTGCCCCGTCAGAGGAGAGTGTTTTTAAGTTACCGAAGAGATGAAGCATGTGGTGCAGCTGTTCAATTATTCGATTACCTGTCATCAAAATGCTTCGATGTGTTCTTAGATACTCACGCAATTGCCCCAGCTGAAGATTTTCAAACAAACCTTTGGCATCGTCTTTGTGATTCCGATGTTTTATTGATGCTGGATACTCCCACTTATTTTTCCAGTCGCTGGACAAGTGCAGAGTTTGGAAGAGCTTTAGCAAAAGGTATTTCCGTACTTAGTGTCCAATGGCCGAACTTTACCCCATCTCCACGTACTGCAACTGTGAGTCGTCTTGTTCTTGCTGATGATGAGATTGACTCAGGTACTGGAAGTTTAACCAATAGCGCCATCACACGAATATGTTCTCAACTTGAAACTGTGCGTAGCCAAAGTCTTGCTGTCCGAAATCGGAATCTTGTTAGTAATTTACGTAGTTCAATTGAATTAATTGGTGGTAGTGTAACTGGTGTTGGATTAAATAAAGCTGTCTTTGTGAAATTGGCCAACGGGCGAGATATTGTCGTTTATCCTACTGTGGGCGTACCCACTTCTACTACTTTACATGATGCGACAAAAAATGCTCCAGGACAGTCTGTGGCAGTGGTTTATGATCATGTTGGACTGCATCCGAGTTGGCAAGAGCATTTAGATTGGTTGGGTAGTCATATCAAGTCGGCTCGTTGGGTCAAAGCAAATGAAGCGGCATGGCAATTTGCCGATTGGGAGACTTAATAATGAGCGCGATTTTCTTATCAGCAAGCGTTCCTATAATAGGTCGTGGTAATTATTATGAAACTGCGGATCCTTTTCTTATCCAAATTGCTGTTAGGGAGTTCGTACTGGCGGTCATTCGAGATAAACAGATCGTTTGGGGAGGTCATCCTGCTATCACGCCTATGATCTGGACAATATGCCAAGATCTTAGCGTTGACTATTCACATTCTGTTGTCCTATATCAGAGCAGATTTTTTGAAGACCGTTATCCAGAGGAAAATCAATTCTTTCGTAACGTCATCTACGTTGATGCTGTTGATCACGATCGAGAGGCAAGTTTATTAGCAATGCGTGAGGCAATGTTGTCGAGGGAAGACTTGGAGGCGGCTGTGTTTATAGGAGGAATGGAAGGAGTTGAAGATGAATACAACTTATTTAAAGGCTTTCACCCAACATCCAAAGTCTTGTTTGTTCCTTCTCCAGGTGGTGCAGCACTTCAGTTAGCAAAACGAATCGGTAATTACAATGAGACCGAATTAAACGATGTCGATTTTGCAAAGTTATTTCATTCAGAGTTTTCTGTAAACTCAATGGCTAAGCGATAGATATTTGGATATGGACTTCCAAATTTCTGACATCTCATTCCCTCATTCCATAGCCTAGCAAAATTCACTGCGACGAGCAAAAAGCTGTCAAAGCCACAGTATTTGACCTGTAACTAAATTCGGTCAATCCCGTATACCAAATCTACAAAGGTAAAAATTATGCGCAAACAAACCATCCAATACTCGTCACCGCTCGATGCGCTGATCGAAATTGCCAAACGGCTCAGTATTCGTGCAAGTCAACATCATACGGATTCGGAAGAGTTTTTTTATCGATACAGCCAGAGAAAAATGCCCGACGATGCGGAATTGGTTGAATGGGTCAACGACTATCGGCATTACCTGCATTTGCATCAGGAACTGGATGTGAAGTTGAAACATGTTGCATGATGCGCTAGCAAAAGGTTCGTGATGAATTTCCGTATAGCAGATACCTTCACCGACAGCCTCGCCAAACTGACCGGCGAAGAACAAAAAGCCATTAAAACCACGGCGTTCGATTTGCAATTGAATCCCGAGAATCCCGGATTCAGCTTTCACAAATTGGATCGAGCTAAGGATAAGAACTTTTGGTCGGTTCGGGTCAATACCGATATTCGCATTATCGTCCACAAAACGCAGAGCAGTTTGATGCTTTGCTACGTCGACCACCACGATAAGGCGTATCACTGGGCGGAGCGACGTAAGTTGGAGACGCATCCGAAGACCGGCGCGGCGCAGATTGTCGAGATTCGCGAACGCGTCGAGGAAATCGTCGTTCCCAAATACATCGAGACTCCGATCGGCAAACCCAATAAACCATTGTTGTTCGAGAAATTTTCCGATGATGAATTGCTCGGCTTTGGCGTGCCGCACGAGTGGTTGGTCGATGTTCGGGCGGCGGATGAAGATTCGATTCTGGATTTAGCTGATCATTTACCGGCAGAAGCGTCCGAAGCCTTATTGGATGTGGCTGTCGGTAAAACACCGTCGATACCGCTGCTCATTGGGCCAGACACCGATCCTTTTCAGCATCCGGATGCCTTGCGCCGCTTTCGCATCATGGCGAACGCGGAAGAATTGGCCTTGGCGTTGGATTACCCGTGGGAGAAATGGACGGTATTTTTACATCCCGCTCAACGTCAATGGGTGGAGCGCGAGTTCAAAGGGCCTGCACGGGTCTCCGGTTCCGCCGGAACAGGGAAAACTATCGTCGCACTGCATCGCGCGGTGTATTTGACCCGGCAAAATCCGGATGTGCGGGTTTTGTTGGCTACGTTCTCGCCGACATTGGCCCATGCGCTACGTAATAAATTGAAGCGGCTGATTAGCCAAGAGCCCCGGTTGGCCGAACGGTTGGAAGTACATGCGTTGGACGGAATCGGCCAACGCCTTTACGAGTCTAATTTTGGCAAATGCCGGTTGGCGGATTCTCATTTGATCCGGGATTTGTTGAGCACCGCATCCAAACGTGTAGAAGGCTATAAGTTCAGCCACACCTTTCTGTTTTCCGAATGGCAGCAAGTAGTGGATGCCTGGCAGTCGGATTGCTGGGAGGCTTATCGAGACGTCAAACGGCTGGGCAGAAAAACGCGATTGCCGGAAACCCAAAGGAAAGTGCTGTGGGCGATTTTCGAACAGGTGAAAGTTGCTTTAGATGCTCGCCA
>Ga0180009_10003066_pt1 | contig 19275 bp, 20 predicted proteins | sample OS_PC_MetaG_FD_123537 | JGI IMG/M metagenome (GOLD analysis project Ga0180009, IMG submission 123537) | Groundwater microbial communities from the Aspo Hard Rock Laboratory (HRL) deep subsurface site, Sweden - OS_PC_MetaG | ecosystem: Environmental > Aquatic > Deep subsurface > Groundwater...
GAAGGTGAAACAGTCAAGTTGAGCGGCGGTTATGTTAAAATGGATAACCGCGGAAACATTGAGCTGCGCATAGGGCGCGGTAAGCTAGAGAAAATTGATGAGAAGATAGATGTTATTGATTTGCCTTCTAAAGAGAACATGAAAGAACAGTTTGAAACAATCCGCAGAAGGCCTATAGACGAACTAAAAGATGGTGATTACGGAGAAATAAAAGCTTGCATGGTTCAGATGTTTAGAAGAAATCCTTTTTTCGAGGTCTGTCCGCAATGCGGCAGCAGAGCAAAACTCTTGAATGAGAAATGGGCATGCGACGAGCATGGTGATGTTCAACCCGGTCATAGAATGGTTGTTTCAGGTGTTGCTGATGATGGCAATGGAAACATTCGTGTTGTGTTTTTCAGTGAAGTTGCTGAAAAGTTGTTTGGAAAGACAACAGATGAATTAAAAAAAATAGGAGAAAGAGAAATGGATGCTCTGAAAATTTATGATCATATCAACATACTAGGTGATGAATTTATACTAACAGGCAGAGTGAAACAAAACAGTTATACAGAGAAACTGGAAATGGTTGTAAATGAAATAGCAAAGGTTGATGTGAAGAAGGAAATAAACAACCTCTTGAGTGAACTAGAGGTTAAGGAATAATGTTTATGGGGTGATGGAATGGCTGATAAGATTGATAAACTTCCTGGTGTTGGGGAAAAGACCTTGGAGAAATTCAAGGAAGCTGGTTATGATAACATGATGGCTATAGCTGCCAGTTCTCCTGGAACGCTTTCTACAGACACAGGTGTTGGAGAAGAGACAGCTGCAAAAATAATTGCTGCTGCAAGAGAAAGTTTGCAGATGGGTTTTGAGACTGCAACAAATGTTTTGAAGAAAAGAGAAGCTGTTGGCAGAGTAACAACAGGCTCTAAAACGTTAGACAAGCTTCTTGGTGGAGGCGTTGAAACGCAAGCCATTTTAGAAGCTCACGGAGCATTCGGTTCTGCAAAAACTCAATTAGCATTGCAGCTTGCTGTGAATGTGCAGCTACCTCTTGAAAAGGGCGGTCTTGGTGGAAAGGCATTGTATATAGATACTGAAGGCAGTTTCAGGCCTGAAAGAATTATAGAAATGGCGAAAGGTGTTGGTTTGGATCCAAAAAAAGTTATGGAGAATATTATGATTGCCAGAGCATACAACAGCGATCATCAGGTGGTTCTTACTGACAAAGCAGAAGAAGTCATAAAGAAAGAAGGCATCAGAATAGTTATAGTTGATTCTTTAATGGCTGCATTTAGGAGTGACTACACAGGCAGAGGTACGCTCGCAAATCGTCAGCAGAAACTCAACAGGCACCTGCATGCACTTCAAAAGCTAGCAGACGTGTACAACCTGGCTGTCTACGTGACCAACCAGGTTATGTCAAGGCCTGACGTCATGTTCGGCGATCCTACAGCACCAATTGGCGGTCATATATTAGGTCACCAGGCAACTTTCCGTTTGTACCTGCGAAAAAGCAAGGGTGAGAAGAGAATCGCAAAGTTAATCGATTCGCCAAACTTGCCAGAAGGTGAAACAATTTTCATAGTAACTGGTGAAGGTATCAAGGATGCTTAAAAATTAAAGTTAGGGTGATTAAATCACCCTTGTAATTCACTGTCTATTATCTTTTTGAATTCAGAGAACGGTCGTGCGCCAACAAGTTTCTGACCGTTTATGAAGAATGTTGGTGTTCCGCTAACTCCTGCTACTTTTCCTTCTTGAAGATCATTGTTGACAAGCTGTGCATACTTTCCTGAATCTAGAGCTGCATTGAATTGTTCTGTATTTAGTCCCAATTCAGCTGCCCATTTTTTGTAATTAGCTACACTCATTGAGTTCTGGTTTTCAAAGATCTTGTCATGCATTTCCCAGAATTTACCTTGCTCTCTTGCGGCTTCTGATGCCTCAGCAGCTTTTTGTGCTTGGTCATGAAAATTTAGTGGGAAGTGCTTGTATACCATTTCCACTTTATCTCCATAAGTTTGCTTTATTTGATTTATTGTAGGTACCACTCGTGCACAATATGGGCATTGGAAATCAGAATACTCTATTATTGTTACAGCTGCTAAACCTGACGGCTGATTGCTTAATGCTACACCTTTCTGTGCATATCCTGTAAAATCTAATGGCCCAGACATTGTTACGAAAACAGCTGAAATTATAATAATCGCAAAAACTATTGCAAATCCGTGCATTTTATTTATTTTCATATTTTTACCTCCTATATTTTAAGTTTTTTAGTTTTCAGATGAAGCGAATTGATTACTACACTAACTGAGCTTAATGCCATTGCTCCACCAGCTATAACAGGGCTCAACAGCCATCCTGTAAATGGATACAGAATTCCAGCTGCTATTGGTATGCCCACAACATTGTAAAAAAGCGCCCAGAACATGTTTTGTTTTATTTTTGCCATTGTCATTTTGCTGAGTTTAATCGCTTTAGGTATGTCTAAAAGATCATTTTTCATTAGAACAATATTTCCTGTCTCCATTGCAACATCTGTTCCGCTCCCCATTGCTATCCCAACATCAGCTTGTGCTATTGCAGGAGAGTCATTAATACCGTCTCCAATCATTGCCACCGCATCACCATTTTTTTGCAGTTTCTTTACGTATTCTGCTTTGTCCTTTGGCATTACTTCGGCAAAGGATTCATCTATGCCGACTTCTTTTGCTATAGCATTGGCAGCTCTTTTGTTGTCTCCTGTAATCATGTATGTTTTGATTCCAAGATCATGAAGCATTTTTACTGCATCTTTTGATGTCTCTTTTATGGTATCAGCAACTGCAACTATTCCAATTGCTTGATGTTTTTCTGAAAGTATCATCACTGTTTTTCCCTGATCTTCCAAAGATTCTACCTTTTCAACAATATCAGAAGTTTTTATTCCTTTTTCTTTCATGAGTTTGATGTTACCCAAAAGGTATTGTTTACCTGAAATCTCTCCTGTAACGCCTAAACCAGAAAGTGCTTTGAATTCTTTTACGTCTTTCAGTTTGATGTTTTTTTCTGTAGCCCTCTTGACAATAGCATCAGCGAGTGGATGTTCAGATCTTTTCTCAATGCTTGCTGCTATCTCCAACACTTCATCGTCTGGCACTTTGATTGAAACAATATCTGTCAGTTCTGGTTTTCCATGAGTTAAAGTTCCTGTCTTATCGAAAATTACATGCTTTATCTTATGTGAAGTTTCAAGAGCTTCACCGCCTTTGATTAGTATTCCATTCTCTGCTCCTTTTCCTGTTCCCACCATTATAGCAGTAGGTGTTGCAAGACCTAATGCGCAGGGACAGGCTATAACAAGAACTGCTACAGCAGCTACAAGGCTGAATGAAAATCCTGCACTAAACAAAAATAACCATGAAATAAATGTTATTAGAGCTATTAACAAAACAGCTGGTACAAAATATGAAGATATTTTATCAGCAAATCTCTGTATAGGAGCTTTTGATCCTTGTGCATCTTCTATTAATTTTATTATTCTGGAAATGGTTGTTTCTTCACCTACTTTAGTTGCTTTAAACGTGAAGCTACCATGACTGTTTATTGTAGCACTTATTACAGTATCCCCTTTATTTTTTTCCACTGGTATACTTTCACCTGTAACCATACTTTCGTCAACACTAGAATTGCCTTCAATTATAACACCATCAACAGGAATCTTTTCTCCTGGCTTGACTAGAATCTTGTCTCCTGTTTTCACGTCATCTACATTTATTGTCATTTCTTTGCCATCTCTTACAACAGTGGCTGTTTTTGGTGACAGTTTTATGAGCTTCTTTATTGCTTCGTTGGTTCTTCCCATAGCTTTAGCTTCCAAATACTTGCCCACCATTACAAGTGTTATAAGCATGGAAGATGCTTCAAAATAATGATGACCGCCTGTTCCAAAAAATACAAGAAAAACACTATAGAAATACGCAGCGCTTGTACCCATTGCTATCAGAGTATCCATGTTAGATGATTTGTTTTTAAGTGCTGACCAAGCAGCTTTATAGAATCTAAAACCGACAACGAATTGTACTATCGTTGCCATAACCATTATTATGTAATTTTGATAAGGTAGTGCACCAGGAAAAACCATGCTGAATATCATTATAGGAATAGCCAACACGGCGCTGAGCACCAGAAGATTTCTTAATCTGTTTATTTCCTTTTGTTTTTCTATTCTTTCATCTGCTCTATCTGAAGCTGGTAGATGTGATTTGTAACCCCTGCTTTCTATTATTTTTATTATCTCATCTGTATTGGTTTTGTTTTCGTCATATTCCACTGTAGCTCTTTCTGTTGCAAGGTTTACATTAGAATTTAGAACACCGCCATGCTTTTTCAGGGTTTTATCTATCAATGTTACACAGCTCTGGCAATGCATGCCCTTAATTTTCAATTCTATTTTCTTCATATCATTACCTCTTTTTCAACAATTGACATGATTTCTGATCTATTTGCTTTTCTTAATATGTTTTCGAAATAGACAACACATCTTCTGCAGCAAAATGAGAAACCCTTCACATTAACACTGTGTTTTGTTCTCATACCACAAAGTTTGCATTTGTTTCCTGAACTTCCTTTAAGTCCACATATTATACACTTCATATTTTCTCACCGTTATTAAAATTATCTTCTACCACAACCACAACCGCCACCAGATTTTGCACCGCATGTAGAGCTTCCACAGCTTCCGCCACAAGACCCGCTTTGCAATTCTACATTATCTAGTTCTTTTTGAATTGTTTCTGCATCAGTTATATCAATATTATCTTTAACAACAAAAACTCCTGGTATCATGCCCATCCAGCAACTAAATGGTATATTGCCCTCTTTTTCAGGAGTGAATTCTATTATTTGTTCGCCTGGTTTGATATCAAATTTCAAACCCAATTGCGGAACTTCTATAGCGTTATTGCAACCGTTTATCTCCTTTCCATTTATAACCCATTTAACTGGAACTCCTTTTTTGAGTATAAATTTATCTGGACTCCATCCATACCTATTTACTTCCATTTCTATTACCTGGTAACCGTTTTCGAGTATTATACCATTTCCTGTTGCTGAATTATCACCAGACAATTCTGAGGCTGCTAAAAATGTGTTAAAATCATATCCTGTACCTGTAAGAGACAATCCTCTGTTAATCATTATAATTCCTAATACGAGCACTATTAAACCTGAAACTTTCAGAATTTTATGAGTCATGCTTTTAGATATATATGAAGCAAACATACCGAAGCCGAATAAAATCGGCAATGTTCCTAAACCGAATGCAAAAAGAGCTGTTGCTCCTTCTATAACACTGCCTGTTCCTGCTGCATATATATACAATGCTTGAAGAGGTCCGCAAGCTATCATCAGTCCATTCAATAATCCTATTTTCATTGGACCGCTTTTGCTAAAGTTTAGTTTTGAAAATCCTTTAGGAGTTGGAATTGTTAACCTTCTCAGAGGTGGGAAAATATTGATCATTCTTAAACCATACAATACTAAAAAAGCACCTGCAAAAACTGCTGCAAGTCCTCTTATCATAGGAGTGAAAATAAAAATTGAACCTATGAGTCCAAACAACGCACCTATCGCAGTGTAGCTTAACATTTTACCTGCACCGTATTGCAAATGAGAACCTATATGCAACGATTTACGTAATGGTTTGGTTTTAGATGTTCCTTTTGAAGAGTAAGAAAGTACGAATCCTCCACACATTCCTATGCAGTGAAACCCTGTAAGAAGACCTACTACAAACAAAAGTATTAGAGAAGTTGTTCCTCCAAGCTCAGGCATAATGCTAGCTCCTAGAGAATCTCCAACTAATTGATACGCACCGAATATTATTACAACAAGTCCTAACATCAAAGCAGCAGGCTTTATGTACTTTGAGAAAATTGTTTCATTTTTTACATTTACAGATTCTTTACTTCTAATTTTACAACAATAACCCTTTTCATCTATTCTTCTAGAAATTTCCTTTTTGTTTGTTTTGCTTGGATCATACCTAACCCAACCTTTCTGGCTAGCATAATCTATATCATAACTTAATACACCAGGAGTGCTTCCAAGCTGTTTCTTAATAATATTTTCACAACTCTGACAATGCATTCCATCTGCAACAAATTCAATTGTTTCACTATTTTCTGTCATCTACCTCAAATCCTTCATTTTTTATTGCCTCTATAATTTCCTTTATGTCTATTTTATCATCAAATGTAATGCTGGTAACAGTAATATCTCCTTCTTTGGTGAAACTATCAACCTTTACACCCATATCTAAAAGAGCCTCTTCTATGAGCATTTCACATGATTTGCAAGTCATTCCTTTAACAAGTATTTCTGCACTTTTCATACAATCACCTAAAACATTGATTTGCCTTTCTCAAGATCGCTTTCTTTTATTATTACATTAACACCATCTTCAGTGTGTTCTAGATATGAAGGCCAACAACCTCCACCACGATTCTTGGTTCCAAGTTCTAAGATGCTAAAGTGTCTACCACAGTTGTTGCATACCACATCACCGCCTTCTTGACGATAACCTTTGTATCCTCCACAAACATCACATGCATCAAAAGCTGTTCTAATCTTTCCATCACTACCTCTAACTACGAAATATTGTATTGTTGTGCCGCCACTATTATATTGATAGAACTTAACAATTTCTGATACCTCACTAATTGGTATTTTAACAACATCTTCAGCGCCTGAAGTGCTTATAGTATCACTGTTTGTTTGTGTGTTCGGACTTGTTTCAGTATCTGATATGCATCCACTCACTACTAAAACCATTGGAACAATGGCCAATAAGATAAGTATTTTTTTGTTCATATCGATAGAACTGAATGAAATACCATATATAACTAAGTTTGAAACTAGTTTCATAATCAAAAAATGTTACAAAAATCAATGTTTTTTCAAGAAAACAACATTGCTCATTCCTCTTCGTCTTCTTTCTATTAAACCTTTGTGCTCAAGCGTGTCGAGAATTCGAGTGACTTTGACTTTGTTGAATTCTAGTTTTTCTATCAGGTCTCCCTGGAATACAACACCATCTGATTCTTTAATTGTTTCATAAACTTTTCTTTCGTCTATGTTTAATATGTTTATTACATTTTTGTTCTCTTCATGAATTTTCTTTTCAGTTTTATCAATCTGTCTTGACTTGTATATCAGATAAATTCCGAATATTATGAATATTATTGTTACAGTAAAACCGACATAAGATTGTATTGGGAAATTGCTTGTCATTGGACAGACCTCTGGTTCATGGATGCAATCAGCATGAATAGATTGGTTTAATTGGTCTGTAATCGATATCATAAGAACTAACAGAATCAACGACATTGCTATCACAATGTATCCAATTTCCTTTGTTCCAATGTTTTGTGTTTTCATATAGCAATTTTATATAAATGAGGTTAAAAAGTTATGCTAAAGTGTTAGGTGACCTATATTCATTTATGTATTTTAATGCTTCAGTATCAGTTAAACGAGACAATGCAAACGCTATTTCTTCTTTATTGTTTTGATCAAGATGATAGAATTCTTCTATGAAAGGCATTCTATAAAACAATTCTTCTAAACCTCTTCCAAATTTGTCTTCTTCATGTGCTATTTTTATATTTCTGTAAACATATTTGTACATAAATTCTCTAAGATCTTCGAAATTATTATAAACATTTTTTGAGAGTCCTATTTCATGAGAACCTAATGCATAATTAATCATAGATTCTGTGAAAGTTTCTATTCTTTCTGATAAATTTTTGCCAAAAGTTTTTAATGTTGAAAGTGGAAGATTACCTTCTGTTATTATTCTTGCTCTCACAGCCTCATCTATATCATGGAAGACGTATTCTCCTTTATCAACATAAGCAACAACCATTCCTTCGTTTGTTTCAGGAAGTTCACATTCATCAACTCTTCCCATACCACATGAATGTTTTAATATACCATCTTTAACTTCGTGTGTCAAATTAAATCTATTTCTCTCTAAAACAATAACTGAATTTTCTTGATGTTTAAAGGATCTTCCTAAAATATCACTAAGAACTCTTTCTCCTTTGTGACCACCTGGAGGATGTCCTACATCATGACCATAAGCTATAGCAGCTGTAAGATCTTCATTTAAACCTAAATTTCTTGCAACATAAGTTGCTAATCTAGCAACATTTTGTGTATGAATAAGCCTGTTTCTCACATTATGAGATTTTGGTAATGTAAAAACCTGTGTTCTACCATTAAGATCCGCATAGTCATCGCTTGATAATATTCTTGCTATATCAACTTCATAACAGGTTTTAAATTCATCTGGTTCTTCAAAAACACTTCTTCCTTTACTATCACAGGAGAATTTAGCTAAAGATGATAAATTTTTTGATTCATAATCTTCTTTTTCTTCTCTTTTCTTTCTAAAAAAGAATTCGTTCTGATTATCGTTTCCCAAAGAATCACCATTTTACAATTAATAAAAAATAATTTAAAGCCAAAGCAGTTTTTTAATTCGTTCAAACAATTATATAGTATGGATGCACTGCTAATTGACATAGGTATAATAATTGTAATAGCGACCATCTTCGCATACATAGCGCGCGGTTTGAAACAGCCTGCTATTGTTGCATACGTTCTTGCTGGTGTTTTGATAGGACCTGTTGGTCTTGGTCTGATAACAGACGCCAACACTATATATACTATAGCAGAACTCGGTATTGCTTTCCTTCTTTTCGCTATAGGGCTTGAGATAGATATAAAGAAACTAAAGGGCGTAGGAAAAGCTGTTCTAGGAGGTACTATCATACAGGTTACTTCTACATTCTTCCTTGGTTATTTCATAGCATCGCTTTTTGGAATGAACAATATAATGAGCATCTACATTGGTTTGCTGTTGGCATTCAGCAGTACAATGATTGTTGCAAAACTTCTATCTGATAAAAATGAAATAAATACGCTTCATGGAAGAATAATGATAGGCATACTGATTATACAGGATATAATTGTTGTGATGGCATTACCGCTATTAGGAAGCATGACAATGCTAATTTCTTATGAAGTAATAGCCATTATCGCTCTCAAAGGTCTTGGTCTCTTTGCACTGGCTTTGTTGTTAAACAAATTCGTTTTCATGAAGGTTTTGGACAGGGCAGCAAAAACGCATGAAGTTCTATTCTTAACGGCAATTGCTGTCTGTTTTATGTTTATTGGTTTATCCTATTTACTGGGATTCTCAATAGTAATAGGAGCATTCATAGGCGGATTAGCCCTGGCTGAATTTCCTTATAATGTAGAAATAATAGGTGAAACGCACTCGTTGAGGGATTTCTTTTCTGTAATATTCTTCACAAGTCTGGGAATGCAGCTAACTTTAGCTGTATTCAGTACAATGCTTTTACCGTTCCTAATTCTTTTGTTTGCTATAATATTCATTAAACCATTAATCCTTAGCGTAACTTATCTGTTATGGGGTTATGGAGGAAGGCTGTCATCCATAATAGGGCTTGGCCTAGGGCAGGCGAGCGAATTTTCCTTCATATTAGCTTCACAAGGATTGTTGTTAGGGCACCTAACAGCTGATATCTACTCTTTAATAGTGAGCATAGTTGTCGTTTCCATGATAATAACGCCTTACTTCATGAAATTCAGAAACAATATATACAAATCATTAGCGTTTGTGAAGATGCCTTCTCTTCAAAAATATACAATGCCTAAGAAAATTCATAAAATTGAGAGAAAGCCTGCATGGAAGATGAAAGATCATGTTGTTGTTTTCGGCTGCGATATGATGGGCGGAAAGGTGGTTGATTATCTCATAAAGAGAAAAAAGAGGTTTACTGTGGCTGATCATAACCCTGAACGTGTGAATAAATTGAGGGAAAACAATATCAATTGTTTGTATGGAGATGCTGACAGCGATGAGCTTTTGAAAACTATAGGATTGTATAATGCAAAGCTTCTGATTTCCACAATACCTGACAGCAATCTTACATCATTTATGATAATGAAGGCTAGAAGATTTAATCCAAAAATAAACATACTGGCAAGGGCTCACACTAAAGAAGATGCTGACAGGCTCTACAAAGCAGGAGCTGACTATGTAATAATGCCAGATGTAATCAGTGGTGAGAAGATAGTCAGCCTTCTAGGGAAATTTTTATTAAAGAAATAAGGCCTTATAGAATATCCTTCTCTGCGACTATAACGAAGTCGCCGACTGACTTTACTGCAGAGAACGGCACTATCATTCTATTTCTGTCATCTTCTTTTAAGTTCAATGTTGCTGTGTGTGCTGTTGGTTCTACTAGTATTAGGTGCAATATTTCACCTGAGTCTACAACATAATTGAGATCGTTTATTATACCGAATTTTTTGCCTGTCTCTTCAGAAATCAACACTTTACCAATGAGTTGCGTGCTTCTTATTCTTTCGTCCATAAAATAACCTCCAAATGTCTTAAATTGTAACCATTATTGTACTTCTTTATTAGCACTAAGATTTTTAAGGTTTCTTTTTTTAAGCTTCAACCATTAGAGTTTGAAACTTTCCTGAGATCTTATATTTGTAGGTTTTACCTATACGTATACGCTCCACGAACTTATCTCTCATTAACCTTTTTAGAAGATTGTTAATAGAACGTATTGCGTTTTCTCTATTTTTATACTCCTTCACATCCAATTGTGAAATTATCTCAGCCGGCGTCATCTCACCGTCCTGTGAGAGTATATCCAGTATCTTTTTTTGTCTTTCTGGTAATATGTTTATCGTTTCAAGCGATACTCTCTTAATTGGTTCCTCTATTTCATTGAATAGATCTACATCCACTGTAGAGATGTTCTTCTCGACTGCCTTTTCAACAGATTCATTGCATACACGTATAACTTCACGAGGAAAACCACCAGTGTTTTCGTATATCATGTCAACTGCTTCATGCGTGAACGGTTTTATGTCTTCTCCGCCGCTTTTTTCTATTCTTCTTTTTATCAGCTCTCTGGTTTCTGATTTAGTTAGGTTTGTTAGCTCGACTACTGTATTTACTCTTCTTCTGAATGTTTCAAGATTACTACGCAGTATTGTTTCAAATATAGGTAACCCTGCTAGAACAACAAAAAGATTGTCTATCTGATCTGTTATTGTTCTAAGCCATTCTAGGCTATCTAGAGATGCTTCATGACATTCATCAATTAAAAGTACGCATTTTCTATCTCCAAGCTTATTGTTCACATGTGAACTCAGCGTATACAAGTTCACATCCTCACCACGTGAAAGTAATGAAGATAATATTCCTTTTCGTGTGAATCTACTGAAAACCGTTATCCAGTCAATTGGTTCCTTTGGAGGTTTGGCTACGTATATGATGTGATCATTATGTGAATATTCATCCAGTAGGTGTTTCAAAAAGGTAGTTTTACCAGAACCTGTTGGTCCCATAAGCAAAGAAAACTTGTTTCCGTTTCTTATATTCGATGAAATTTTTGTAAATTCTTTTGAGTAACCGACAAAGAGCTCAGGCATAATCCTAAACGCAAACGGATTTGACGACCAATTAAACATTTCCTGTATCTTAGAATGCATTTTTTCACCATTACTATTTAATGAACGTGAAGTTCACAAAATCTTCATGCTTTCATATTAAAAAGAAAATTTATAAACCTTATAGTTGTGAAGTTCATGAAACAGTTTTCCTGTTTATGTGAAGTTCCTGTGAAGGGCTTACTTTATGCTCTTTTTTGAAATGAGGAAAAAGTTTTAAACAATGAAACAATAAATACAATATGAGACTTTTTATTGCAGTAGATCTTGACGATAATATAAAAGAAAAGATAATAGAGGAAACAATTCCCATAAGATCAAAAGGTACTGATATTGCTTTCACTACGTCTGAAAATCTTCATGTAACAATGAAGTTCTTGGGCGAAGTTGCAGAACAGCAGTTAAAAGGGCTTAAAGAAGACATATCTAATACATTAGCAGGCGTGAAACAATTCAAAATCAACATCAAGGGGATGGGTTATTTCGGCAGGCCTGAATTTATGAAGGTAATTTGGTTAGGTGTTGATAAGGATAATGGAAGAGACGAACTTGTTAACATAATAAAATCGCTAAACAATGCTTTAAAACACATACGAACTGAAGACCATGATCCGCATCCACATATAACAATAGGCCGTGTGAAGACATGCAAGAACAAGGAAATCCTTCTTCACGAAGTTAAAAGTAAATCTAATTTGGAAATAGGTGAAATGCTTGTGAAACAAATTGTATTGAAAAAAAGTGAATTGTCTGAAAAGGGCCCTATATATACTGATTTGATGACCATAAATCTAGAAAAGTAAACCCTTAAAAAACTAATTCTCAACTAACAGCATGAAAGAGCAACAACTCATACGGTTCTCGCTTATAGGTGCTATTTTAGGAATCATAGCGCTATATTTTGTTTCACAGTTCGCTGTTTCAGCTACTGTGAACATTGGTGAGATATCTAACAACTTTTTAGGAACATCTGTAACTGTTTCAGGCGAGATTAATAATCTCTACAAACATAAAGACGGTCATCTGTTTTTTAATCTTGCAGATGAGACAGGTGAAATAAAAACAGTTATCTGGGATGATGTGGTGAAACAATTGGAAATAGACCTTAAGAATGGGGATAAGCTAAAAATCACTGGGGAAATCACGACGTATAAAGGCGATTTAGAACTGATTCCGCTTGGAAATCGAGTAGAGATATTGAACTAGAAATAGTTATGCGCTTCTTTAATTACCTCTAGCAGAAGCTTTATTTCGCTCTCTACATCCTTCATGTCAAGGACTTCTATGCCTGTGTGAAGATAGCGTGTAGGTATTGAGAGTGATCCGCCTGGTATTCCTTCACGAATCAAGTTTACTACAGAAGCATCTGTTGCTCCACCGTAAAGAACATTTAGTTGTAGTGGAAGCTTCTTCTTTTTTGCAACATCTATTATCATTTTTTTCACTTGTGGATGTATGACACTTATTGCATCTCTTATCTCAAGACTTGGCCCCTCTCCTATAACAACAGGAGCTTGTCCTTCTTTCATTTCAGGCACATCGCCTGGTATTGTTGTATCAACACCTATGACAACATCAGGATTAATAGCAAAAGTTGAACCTCTTATGCCAGTAAGTCCCATTTCTTCTTGTATTGTACCAACAATATATAATGTTCCTTTGAATTTCCTGATCTGTTTGGCAATTTCCAGCAGTATCAAACAACCAACTCTATTGTCAAATGCAGGACCAGTTACCCGGGAACCAATAAGCTTGTTAAATTCACTATGAAGTGTTATATGATCTCCTATAGAAATGCCCGCATCTTCCACTTCATTTTTGCTCTTTGCTCCGATATCTATGAACAATTCCTTCATCTTTACTATTTGTTTCATTTCCTCTGCATCCTGTACATGAGGTGGTTTTGCTCCTATAACACCTATAAGAGATCCTTTTGAACCATGAATCTTTACTTTTGATGCCAGAAGTGTCCTGTCATCGAATCCACCAAGACCTTCGAATCTTATGAAGCCTTTTCCATCTATGTACTTGACTATAAAACCTATCTTGTCCATATGAGCAGTTAGCATTATTTTTGGTGATCCGGACCCTTTCTTTGCTATAACATTGCCGATTTTGTCTATCTTTATGCTGTTCACATAAGGCTTGAGTTTCTTTACCATTAAATCAGCTATGTCTTTCTCATAACCAGTAACAGAAGGCACATTAACAAGTTCTTTCAACAAATCTTTCATAAAATCACCAAACAGGTTTTTAATATATTGCCGCGATTACTAATAAATCTTATGAAACTCAAAGATTTGCTGTCAGAAAAACTAACTAAAAAAGAAATGGAATTTCTTAGAACAAGTTTTGATATTGTTGGCGATATTGCAATAATAGAAATTCCAGACGAACTCGAAAAGAAAGAAAAGGATATAGCCAAAGCTATTGTTTCAATGCATCCGAATATAAAAACAGTCTGCAAAAAAACTAGTGATCGTTCTGGTGAATTCAGATTAAAAGAAATGAAATTAATTTTAGGTAATAACAGTGAAACAATTCACACTGAACATGGATGTAAATACAAAATTGATGTAAAGAAAGTTTATTTCTCACCACGTGAAAGTACAGAAAGGCAACGCATTAGTTCACAAGTAAAAGATGGTGAAAAAATAATGATAATGTTCTCAGGGGTTTGCCCTTATGCCATAGCCATAGCAAAACAGCATCCTGACATCAACATATACGCTGTTGAAAAGAATCCAGATGGTCATAAATACGCTGAAGAGAATGTGAAGCTAAACAGAGTTAGAGCTGTTGTAACACCTATTCTCGGTGATGTAAAGAAAGAGTGCCCTCCTTATTTTGATGAATGTGATCGTGTAGCAATGCCATTGCCAAAAAGCGCATACGAATTCTTAGATATTGCAATTAAATGCCTGAAAGATAAAGGCGGTATAATTCATTTCTACCATCGAGCACCAGAAGACAATCTTTTCGATGAGGCTGTGAATCTTCTAAAAAACGCCGCAAAGAAAGAAAAAAGAAAGATAAAGATTCTAAATAAACAAAGAGTACTCCCGTATGGACCTAGAATGTACAAAGTGTGTATTGATGCTAAGGTTTGGAAGTGATCAACCTCTAAAATGCATAATTATCCACAGAACGACTGCTAAAACAATGCTAATTATTATTGATGTTACAACTGGAAAATAGAATTTGAAATTACCTCTATCGATAGCAATGTCACCTGGCATTCGTCCGAAAGGTATGATATTCCATAGAACACTGATTAAAATAATTACAATTCCTATGATAATAATCAGGAGCTGTATTTGTTCCATGATATCACAAAATTATAATAGCGGGAGGAGGATTTTCAGTCTCAATGAGACATTTGAACCTCCGACCTTTACCCCCATTTCTGGTTTGGGTCGCCCAGAGCTAAAACATATGAACACTCATATGAGCCTTTCGCGGCCTCTTTTTTTCTAAAAGGCCACAACGAGCACTCCAGACTTAGAGAACTGTTTGTAAATCACATACAGTTTTGCTCCATCCCGCTATGTAAAAGTTATTGAAAACTGAATATATAAATGAATTTTATTAGAAATCCTGCGCAGATTCCACAACATCGCCCATTCCGCCAGGGATCATTTTTTCAAACTCTTCTAAAGGAATAGTTTCTATATGAACCCTGTCTTCTGGTTTGCATTTAATCAGAAGCTTGTTTCTAATTGTTCTTGCAAGATCTAGAGCTTTTTTGAAACCAGGACGGATTGTAACAAAATAATTACTGTTTTTTCTTACAGATATAACTGGTCCTGAGATAACTTTGTAGATGTTTTCTTCTCTGTCTATCTGTATTCCTATAGCAAGTTTTACCTCAATATCTCTGAACCATTCCCTCTCACCATCAATCATGAAAGATCCCTTGGGTAAATATGTACCTGATGGGGGGCTTTTGCTAACCTGTGTACGCGGAACATAGAACACATCTATTGTTCCTAGGCCCCTTGCCCAGGCCTTAGAATGAGCAGCAGCGAATTCAGCCGCTTCTTTAACTGTTTCAACCGGTATCTGGTTGCCATCAGCCTTGATAACAGTGAAAGCTGCTCCAACTATGTCTGCGTGAAAAACTAAATCATTATCTTCTGCACGCTTCTTAACTATGTTCTCGTTTTGAGTAGCATTGCGACCTGCAATAACAATGAAACCCTGAGTCGATATAAACCATTTGTATGCTTCATACCATTTCTTTTTTTGCTTTTTTTCCTTCTTTTCTTCTGTTTCTTCTTCAGAACCTATGTCGGTAAAGTATTTGGCTTCCTCTTCTTTCTTTTCTACCTCTTTCAACTGTTCAGCAGTCCTTTCTTTATGCTCTTCCATTCTGTCTGATTTTTTCTTTGCCCATTTAGCGTCTTCGTAGTAGTCTGCTGCATTTTCTTCGACACTTTTTCTGAAGTCCAGCTCTACCTCATGTCCTCCTAATTCAACTACAACAGTACCGTCATGCTCTCTTATTTCAACTATAGCTTCTGCTTCAGGCGTGTTTTCACTCTTCACGCGCTGTTTTATTTCAGCCCAGGTAACACCGTTTTCATGCGCCTGTCTTATGCCGTTTAGAACACCGTCAACTGTTCCATAATAATTATAAATCAAGTCAGCAGTTCCTCTGGATTCTTCCTGTATCTTTTCGAATTTTTCTTCAGCAACTTCCTGCTGTTCAACAATACGCTCAACCTTTTGTTTCTCTTCTTCTATTTTCTTTTCTATCTCTTTTTTTTCTGTTTCTATGATTTCATCTGAATAGAAATCATCCAGAGCTTCAGAGAAGCTTCCAAAACTCTTCAGAAGACCTTCTTCGTCTGTTTTAAGCTCAAATGGCGAAACTGTCAAGCCGTGGGATGTTGCTCCTTTCATTTTGTCCAGATCATTTATCAGCTTGTAAAGTTTGAGCAAATCGTTAAGATTTAATTTGGAGCCCTCACGTTTTTCATCAATATCTGTTCTGTAGCAAATCTCCTTTGCATACACAGGACCCAAACCAAAACTAGTAGCGAGTACTGAAATAATCGGCTTTTCTGTTGCTATTGCAACGTTCTTAAAATCATCAAAACTCATTGAAAATACATTCATTATTCTTGGCGGATATTTGTAAGGCACTTTTGGCCTTATTTCCCTATCCTTCCACCTCTGCATTTCAAGAGGCATTATTATATTCAAAGACGCATCACATAGAATAATATTGCCATGCGAAAACAGTTCAAATATTATAATATTTTCATCTGTATGTATTTCAACAATGCGTTCAAAATCATGTTGTTTCACGTCTTTAATTCTCTTGCCCATCAGATGCTTGCGCAGGAACATGCAGAAACTAGGCGGTTCCACAGGAATGGAACTCTTCTGATGAGTTAGGAACATCTTGCTTTTGTCGCTATACAACAGATACTCGCCTCTCTGAGGAACCCATATGCCAAACAGAAACTGCTTCTTAGATCTATCATACTGAAAAATCTTCCTGAATACTCCGCCTATAATCGTCCGCTGAAACTCTCGCGTAAGGAATCTAAAGTCCAGCGCAGACATCTGTTCTTTTGTAGCCATGTTTAGAATTAGGTAAGAAAGATTATATTACTTCTGTAAATCAGATTTTCAAACGTTTAAATATCAATAAGTCCAAAAATACTGTATGAAAACAGAACTAAACTCAGTTATTTGCGAATTAAGAGATTTTGATAGTTCTGTTTCTAACTTCTATTACTACTATATGTAGGTCTGGATTATTTCCAGGCTATAGAATTGTTTTGTTCTATTCATAGCTATGGATTCTAGATCCAGACCGTCATTGGTTTTTCTTAGTCAAAATTTTCTATCCCTCTATAGTTTAACGGTAGAACAATCGGCTGTAGACCGATAGGTGTTGGTTCAAATCCGACTGGGGGGACTCTCCAAAACAGGAGGTGGGGAAATGAATTTAAAAGAATTAAGAGAAGACGTATACAGGTTTGTTGATAAGAATACGAATGGATTAAGTGAAGATGGGAAAGGTTATCTAGCTGATAAAATCTATAGAGAATTTATGTTTTTCTATAATATGAGAGACGAATGTCCATGGACCCATAAGTTTAAGGGAGACATGATAAACGCATCATGCGATTGGTGGGAAGATTGTATTGAAGATATCCGAGTTAATTACTAATGCATTTTCCCTCTTTTATTTATTTCAACCCAAAAACCCAATATAAAGTATGTCGAATATCAACTTCTTGCATGAATGGACAAAAGATGGATTAAATTTACAGGGAGTTCATTGGGAAAGCAAGAAAAAGGATGTTTGTATTGTTTGTATTCATGGAATGTCAGGAAATATTATTGAGAATTATTTTGCAGAGGTTTTAGGTCAAAATTTATCTAAGAATGAGTTTGGGTTCATATTCGGTCATAACAGGGGATATAACCATATCAATGATATCAAAACTCGTAAAAAATCTGATGATAGCGGGAACAAAACTAAAAGAATTGGCGTGGTTTACGAGAGATTTGAAGAAAGTGTTTATGATATTGATTTGTGGGTTAACACAGCAAAAAGGATTGGCTACAAAAAAATAATTCTGATGGGGCATAGTTTAGGTTGCAACAAAGTCATAAATTATTATTCAAAGAAGAACCCTGAAGGAATTGTTGCGATTATCTTGGCTTCACCTCCGGATATGGTTGGTTTAACTAAAATAGATAAATACCAGCCAAATCATAAAGAGATGTTGCAAGAGGCGAAAAAAAATGTAGCAAACAACGAGCCAAGAAAAATTCTAGATTCTTTATGGGAATGGTACTGGATAAGCTCCCAGACGTTCTTGGACATATCTGAAGATAATTGCTCTGCTGATAATTTACCTTTGCTAAGGAACCCAGCATCTTTTCCACAACTTGCAAAATTAGATGTTCCTATTCTCGCATTCTCAGGAGAGAATGATGACATTGCTATAAGATCATTGAAAAAAGATCTGGAACTAATTGAAAAGAAAGCAGTTAATTGTCCCAATTTTACTTCTAAAATATTGAAAGGAGCAAATCATAACTACGAAAACAAAGAAAACGAATTGGCGAACATGATTCTAAACTGGATTAAAAAATTACATATATAGTTATTTCAATCCTAATCCAAAAACCCTAATAGCGTTTTTTTCAGTTGTTTTCAAAATTTCTTCTGAAGAACACTTTCTCTCTTTTGCAATCTTCTCTGCAGAGAGTTTAATGTTCCATGGGACATTGCGCTTTCTTTCCCTGTCTGGATCTAGGAAAGGTGCGTCTGTCTCCAGAAGAATTCTATTCATTGGCACCAACTTCGCTACCTTACGAAGCTGTTTTGAAAACATTATCCCAGTAGAAATTGATATGTAAAAATTCTTTTGTTTAATGATTTCTTCTGCAAGATCCTTTGAACCGGAATAACAATGAAAAACGCACGTAAGACCGCTACCTTTAACCGTTTCATAACACTCTTTCTCAGCATCCCATGAATGAATGACAAGAGGCTTTTTCAGTTCTTTCGCGAGGTTGATGAATTTCTGGAAAACCTTTTTTTGTTTTTTATGTTTTTCAGCATCATGCTCGTGGTGAAAATCCAAACCAACTTCACCAATCCCACAGATGCTGTCTATATTATCGCGGATCAATTGTATAACATCGTTATATCCTTTGCCTTTGTGATCGCCTTCTGTTGGATGATGACCGAGCGTGACAAAAATAAAA
>Ga0180009_10003067_pt1 | contig 19271 bp, 14 predicted proteins | sample OS_PC_MetaG_FD_123537 | JGI IMG/M metagenome (GOLD analysis project Ga0180009, IMG submission 123537) | Groundwater microbial communities from the Aspo Hard Rock Laboratory (HRL) deep subsurface site, Sweden - OS_PC_MetaG | ecosystem: Environmental > Aquatic > Deep subsurface > Groundwater...
ATTACTGGTTCGCCCGACAGAGAAATTTGGATGTCCACCGGCCGGTAGATTGGCCGCCAGCTGTCTCCTGGCGATTGGCGCTGTTGCTAATGGGTGTGATTGCGTTGAACGGATTCCTGTCGATTGTCACTACACAGGTACTCTATCGGAATCCGGTGAATACGGTGAAAACAGACAACAGGTTACTGAATGGGTATGAAAAATTTGCAGACCGTTACGCAGGTTATGATCGCTGGCAGCACGCTATCGATTTATACCTGATAGTGCATAGGACGGAACCATCACGGACCTCCGTGATGCGACGTTTGGCTGATATCTACCAGAAGAGCGGTAATATTCACGGCTTTAACAAATATAACCAGATGGCGTTGAATATACTGCTGGCCATGCAGGCTGAAAATCCCAACAAAGCCTCCACGCATCTCGCGCTCTACTTCACCTACCGTCAACGCGGTCTGGCGAGCAGAGCGGTCTACCATCTGCAACAAGCGCATGCGCTGACTAAACAGCGCTATGAACAGAGCCCTGAGAGCGCCAATAGCGCCTATTGGTTGGCCAAGACTTACAGAGAACTGGGCGATTGGCGCAGTGCCAGTGAGTATTTTCGACAGGCTTTTGAACGAGAGCCGGCTACGATGAAATACCGCAAGGCTTATTTCGCAATGAAGCAGTATACGGGGCAGGGCGTTGCTCAGGAATCGGAGGGCGATAACGACGATGAGTAGCGTTGCTGTATGCCATTCCAGCCAAACTACACAGCTGTTGTAGGAGCGGGCTTGCCCGCGAAGAGTTTGTAACGATAAATCTATGCGCGGACAAACCTGTTCCTACAGGGCCATGTCACTTCATCGAGCTATATGAATCCTGTCAGATCATGAATAGCGCGGCGGCTACTCGTCGTTGTTCATTAACCAGGACATTGTAGGTACGACAGGCGGCGGCGGTGTCCATGACTTCGACGCCAATGCCTTGCGTCTGCAACGCGGCCAGCAGACTCGGATGAGGGAAGCGCAGGGTCGCGCCAGTACCCAGAATGAGGATCTCCGGTTTCAGCTCAGCTGCGGCGAAAAGGTGCGCAGGCGCTAACTCCTCGATTGACTGGGGCGGCCAATCGCGGATCAGCCGCTCCGAGCTGATCACCAGACTCCGGGTCAGGGTTTCGTCGTTCACAGTCACCGACCCCGGGGCATAGGCCCGGATGCGGTACAGTCCATCCTTGTCGTCTTCGGCAAAGCGCATGCGGGCAAGATACAGGGGCAAGGGATTCGAGGCTAGAGAACCCCTGTATATTCCTAATAAACCTCTCCCACGGAATCACACGGAAATACACGGACGAGATCATTAGGGGAATCGCTGAATAATTCGTCATTCCGGCGCAGGCCAGAATGACGGTTTAGTAATAAATCTGAGGTTCTTTAGCAGTACGTCGGCACCGCGATGCCCCGCAAGGTGGTGAATAGTTGTTCCAGGAATGCACTGTGTTTCAGTGTTTTCCGTGTGTTTCCGTGGCTGAAATGATTTTATTTAGGATAATTTGTCATTTCCGCATGCGGCGGAATGACGAAAGATCAGGCTCCTGGGCGCTATGCCGATCCCGACGAACCAATCTGAATCACCCCGTTCTTTCATATTTTTCAATGGGTTTTGTTGCAGCCATCTTGTAACCTGGCGGCGATTTAAGTAACCTGCGCAGTTCCAACTGGAACCCGTCACCTGTCGTGCCGGAATCCACAAATCGCCAATCTTTCAGGGTATTGCCGTTTTGTTCGACGAATTTTTGCGCATCAAGCGCCTGCCGCCATATGTCTTCAATATTGTTAACGAGCTCAAGGCCAAGGCCCGCGCCCGTGGCGAGGACATTATCGACTTCGGCATGGGCAATCCCGATCAGCCGACGCCGGGTCATATCGTGACCAAACTGGTCGAGGCTGCCCAACGCGGTGACACCCATCGCTATTCGCTTTCCAAGGGCATCCCGCGTCTGCGCAAGGCGATCTGCGATTGGTATAAGCGCCGCTATGACGTGACACTCGATCTCGAATCCGAGGCCATCGTCACCATCGGTTCCAAGGAAGGCCTGGCGCATCTGGCACTGGCCACGCTCGGCCCGGGCGATGCGGTGCTGGTGCCGAACCCGGCCTATCCGATCCATCCTTACGGCTTCGTCATCGCGGGTGCCGACATTCGCCACGTGCCGCTGGTGGAGGGTGTGGATTTCTTTGTGGAGTTGGAAAAGGCCATCAAGGACTCCTGGCCCAAGCCCAAAATGCTGGTGCTGAATTTCCCCGGCAATCCGACCGCGCAATGTGTAGATCTGGAATTCTTCGAACGCGTCGTGGCGATCTGCCGTGAGCACGATATCTGGATTGTTCACGATCTGGCCTACGCCGATCTAGTGTTCGATGGTTATGTCGCGCCTTCGATCCTGCAGGTGCCGGGTGCCAAAGATATTGCCGTTGAATTCTTTACGCTGTCGAAAAGCTACAACATGCCGGGCTGGCGCGTTGGTTTCATGTGCGGCAACAAGACGCTGGTCGCGGCGCTGTCACGCATGAAGTCGTATCTCGATTACGGCATGTTCACGCCCATCCAGATTGCGGCCATCACCGCGCTCGAAGGCCCGCAGAACTGCGTGCGTGAAATCGCGGAGCTGTATCGCAAGCGCCGTGACGTGTTGTGCGAAGGATTGAACGCAGCGGGCTGGCCAGTGCAAAAACCCAAGGGCACGATGTTCGTCTGGGCGCCGATTCCGGAACAGTACAAACACCTCGGCTCGTTGGAGTTCTGCAAGAAACTGCTGGAGGATGCCAAGGTCGCGGTCGCGCCTGGCATCGGCTTCGGATCCTATGGCGACGATCATGTGCGCTTCGGCCTTATCGAGAATGAACACCGCACCCGTCAGGCGGTGCGCGGTATCCGCGATATGATCAGAAAAGATCAGAAGAAAGGCGCAGTGCAGGGAGTTGAAGCGTGAAACCAGTTAACGTAGGACTGTTGGGTTTGGGTACCGTCGGTGGCGGCACCTTTAACGTGTTGCAGCGCAATGCCAGCGAGATCGCGCGTCGTGCCGGCCGTGGCATTCAGATTACCCATGCCGCTGCGCGTGAGTATGATCCGGCGCGTCTGCCCGGTATCGAAAAGGTCAACATCACCCAGGATGGTTTCGACGTCGTCGATAATCCGGATATCGATATTGTTATCGAACTCATCGGCGGTTACAGCCCCGCGCGCGAACTGGTGCTCAAGGCCATCGCCAACGGCAAGCATGTGGTCACTGCGAACAAGGCCTTGATCGCCATGCACGGCGAAGAGATCTTCAAAGCCGCGCAGGACAAGGGTGTGATGGTCGCGTTCGAGGCGGCGGTCGGCGGTGGCATACCGATCATCAAGGCGATCCGCGAAGGCCTGGCCGCGAATCAGATCGAATGGCTCGCGGGTATCATCAACGGCACCGGCAACTTCATTCTGACTGAAATGCGCGATAAAGGTCGCGACTTCAACGATGTGTTGAAAGAGGCGCAGGCACTCGGTTATGCCGAGGCCGATCCGACCTTTGATGTGGAAGGCATAGACGCCGCCCACAAGCTGACGATTCTGGCCTCCATCGCCTTCGGTATTCCGCTGCAATTCAAGAAGACCTTCACCGAGGGCATCAGCAAAATCACCCGTGCCGATGTCGAATATGCCGAGGAATTGGGCTATCGCATCAAGCATCTCGGCTTCGCGCGCCGCACGGAGCAGGGCGTCGAACTGCGCGTGCATCCGACCCTGATTCCGGAACGTCGACTCATCGCCAATGTCGATGGCGTGATGAACGCCGTGCTGGTAAAAGGCGATGCCGTGGGTCCGACGATGTATTACGGTGCCGGCGCCGGCTCGGAACCGACGGCATCTGCCGTGATTGCAGACCTAGTCGATGTCACGCGCGTGCTCACCGCAGATCCGGGCAATCGTGTGCCGCATCTGGCCTTCCAGCCGAATGAACTGTCGGATATTCCGATTCTGTCGATGGAGGATATCGAGACGGCCTATTACCTGCGTCTGCTCGCCCAGGATAAGACCGGCGTACTCGCCGATATCACCCGCATCCTCGGTGACAATGGCATCAGTATCGAGGCGATCATTCAGAAAGAGGCCGCAGCGGAAGAAACCCGCGTGCCGATCATCCTGTTGACACATGTCGTGCGCGAAGGCCAGATGAATCAGGCCATCGCGAAGATCGAAGCGCTGAACTCCATCGAAGGCAGCGTGACGCGTATCCGTTTGGAATATCTGAGCGGTAAGTGATTTCTATTTTATGAACCGCCAAGACGCCAAGGACGCCAAGACAGAATTTTGAACCGCCAAGACGCCAAGAACGCCAAGTTGATTTTTGTAATTACACACTCAATTGGAAGAAGAGGTTTTCTATTTGGTATTCTTGGCGACCTTGGCGTCTTGGCGGTTCAATACAGGTTTTCTTGGCGTTCTTGGCGCCTTGGCGGTTCAAATAGATTTGTCTTGGTGTCTTTGGCGCCTTGGCAGTTCATACATTCAAGATAGCAAGGTAGATTCTCATGCACTTCCGTCCTCGTTATACCGGTCTTATCGAACGTTACCGCGACCGTCTGCCGATTCATGACGACACGCGCATCATCAGTCTCGGCGAAGGCAATACGCCGCTGATCAGACTGAGCAACATCCCGCGCGTCATCGGCAAGGAAGTGGATATCTACGTTAAATACGAAGGTCTGAATCCGACCGGTTCGTTCAAGGATCGCGGCATGACCATGGCCGTGACCAAGGCCGTAGAGGCGGGCAGTCGCGCCATTATCTGCGCCTCGACCGGCAATACATCCGCTGCCGCCGCGGCCTATGCCGCGCGCGCCGGCATCACCGCCTTCGTGCTGATCCCCGAAGGCAAGATCGCCATGGGTAAGTTGGCGCAGGCGATGATGCACGGCTCCATCGTGCTGCAGATCCGCGGTAACTTCGATGCCGGCATGCAGCTGGTGAAAGACGTCGCCGAGCAGGCGCCGGTGACCATCGTGAATTCCATCAACCCGTTCCGCCTGCAGGGTCAGAAGATGGCGGCATTCGAAATCGTCGAAGAACTCGGCCGCGCGCCGGACTATCACTGCCTGCCGGTCGGCAACGCCGGTAACATCACTGCGCATTGGATTGGCTATTGCGAATATTCATCGGCCTCAGGCGATCATGTCACTGCCGCCTGTTCGTACTGCAATGGACACTGTGCTTACGCAGGTGGTGCCGTTGTCGGTAACCGCCCGAAGATGATCGGCTATCAGGCCGCCGGTTCCGCGCCGTTCATGCGCGGCGCTATGGTCGATAATCCCGAGACCGTCGCCACCGCGATCCGCATCGGTCATCCGCAATCCTGGGAGCAGGCCTGGAAGGTCAAGGAAGAATCCGGCGGCTGGTTCGATGAATGCTCGGACGAAGAGATTCTTGCCGCGCAGAAATTGCTGGCCGAAAAAGAAGGTGTGTTCTGCGAACCGGCTTCTGCCACCTCGTTGGCCGGTGCGCTGCGTGATGTGAAAAACGGCAAGATTCCGGAAGGCAGTTCAATCGTCTGCACGCTGACCGGTCATGGCCTCAAGGATCCGGACACCGCCATTCAGCAGAGCGGTGGCAATGTGCACACCATCGATGCCTCACTGGATGCCGTGCGCAAGGCCATTCTCGACGGCATGGCGTGATGCCTCGGTTGTATCGGAGCGCTTCATCCTTGAACCTAAAAAATCTTTTCAGCCACGGAAACACACGGAAGACACTGAAACACAGTGCCTTCCTGGGGCGACTATTCACCCCCTTGCGGGTGATGGCGTACCGGCGTGAAACTTATGATCTTGTCCGTGTGATTCCGTGGCAAATGCGGTTTATAGGTTGAATCGACGCATCTTGGTACAGTTCATTGCTGTCCCGCAGCCCGTAGGGCGCAATAGCGCAAGCGTATTGCGCCGGATGTTTCACACTCTATTCATCCGGCGCACTTTGGCCTGCGATCTGATGCAGCCTACATCAGTATTGTACCTTTGTGTGCCTTCGTGTCCTTCGTGGTTAATGGGATATTTCAAGGGAATACCATGAGCGTAGGACCGCTGAGACTCAGCCTGCTCGTTCCCCGGCTGCTGGGCCCGTTGCCAGGCATGGATCTCAAGGGATTCCCCGCACCCAACTGCCCGGCCTTGAACAAGCTGCTCGCTCGCGCAAACCGAATAACGAAAACCGGCACCGCTGACGCGCTACGTTATACCTTGTTCAACTACGCTCTCCCAGACCACCAGGATCGCCCCGACGGATGGTTAAGCTACCAGATAGACACAGGCGCTGTTCCCAATGGCGTGGTGCTGCGCGCCGATCCCGTGCATCTGCGTGCCGATCAACATCGATTGGTGTTGTTCGCTGCTGACCAGATGACTATCACTCCGGAAGAAGCCCAGGCATTGGCTGAATCCTTCAATCAGCTCTATGCAGCCGATGCCATGCAGCTCGAAGCGCCGACGCCGACGCGCTGGTATCTGCGCCTGACCGAGTCGCCTGCATTGCGCACCACGCCGCTGACACAGATTATCGGACGCGATATAGATAAACATCTCCCGACAGGAACCAATGCACAACACTGGCGCCGCTTCAGCAACGAAGTGCAGATGCTGTTTCATGAACAGCCCGTGAATCGTGCGCGCGAAGCTAGAGGCAAACCGCTGATCAACAGTCTTTGGCTATGGGGTGGAGGAAAACCCGTTTCGCCGGTTGCCCAGACCTGGCAGCGTATCTGGACTGCGGATATTGTTACGCAGGGATTGGCGCGCTTGAACAGTCTGCGCTGTAGCGAACCACCGGAAGATGCCGCGAACTGGCTTGCGCAAGTCGTTGGTGATGAACATCTGCTGACAATAGAAACGGTGCAGAATCCCGTGGCCTATGCGGATGTGGAAGATTGGTATGCAGCGGTGGAAAATCTCGAACTGCGCTGGTTTGCACCACTCTTGTCGGCGTTAGGACAAGGACGGCTGCGTGAGTTGCGGCTGTTGCCTGCGAACGGACAGGAATATCGGGTCACTCGCTGGGATCTGCTGCGACTGTGGCGACCTGTGCGTCCGTTGCCAACGTGGCACTGAGCAAGTGATTATGCAGAAACACATCATCCGCCGCGAACTCAACATCGATCCCGCGCAATTACCGAGCAGTCTGCCGCTGGTGCTGCGCCGTGTGTATGCCGCACGCGGTGTGGATGATGCACTGCAACTGGATAACAGTGTCGAACGTCTGCTGTCGCCGGATAAACTCGGTGGCATCGCGCGTGCGCTGGATCTGCTCGAACAGGCTGTTGTCGGTGAGCAAAAGATTTTGATCGTCGGAGATTTTGATGCCGACGGTGCGACCAGTTCAGCACTGACGCTGCGTGCGCTGCGCAGTATGGGTTGCGACAAAGTCGGCTATCTGGTGCCGAATCGGTTTGACTATGGTTATGGCCTGACGCCCGAGATCGTCGCGGTCGCGGCCACGCAGCATCCGGATCTGTTGATCACGGTCGACAACGGCATATCCAGCCTCGCTGGTGTCGCTGCGGCGCAGGCGCAGGGCATTCGCGTGCTGGTGACCGATCATCATCTACCGGGCCAGCAGTTGCCGACTGCCGATGCCATCGTCAATCCCAATCTGCCGGGCGATCCCTTTCCAAGTAAAAGCCTGGCCGGTGTCGGCGTAGCCTTCTATGTCATGCTCGCGTTGCGTGCCCGTCTGCGCGATAAAGGCTGGTTCGCCGCACGCGGCATGGATGAGCCCAACCTCGCCAACCTGTTGGACCTGGTTGCGCTGGGTACTGTCGCCGATGTCGTGCCGTTGGATCACAACAACCGTATCCTGGTCGAACAGGGTCTGCGACGCATCCGTGCCGGTCGTTGTGTGCCTGGCATTACCGCCATGTTGCAGGTCGGTGGGCGCAATCCCGCACGTACCGTGGCCAGTGATCTGGGTTTCGCGGTCGGCCCGCGCTTGAATGCCGCTGGACGACTCGAAGATATGTCATTGGGCATTGAATGCTTGTTAGCCGAGGATACGCAGACCGCGCAACATATTGCGCGCCAACTCGATCAGCTCAATCGTGAACGCCGCGACATCGAAGCCGACATGAAGGCACAGGCCTTGTCCGTACTGGAATCCCTGCATCTCGAGGAGGGCAGTCTACCCACAGGACTGTGCGCCTTCGATCCCGATTGGCATCAGGGCGTCATCGGCATACTCGCGGCACGGCTCAAAGAAAAATTTCATCGTCCAGTGATTGCCTTCGCCCGTGCCACCGAAGAAGAGATCAAAGGCTCGGCACGCTCGGTACCGGGCGTACATATTCGTGATTGCCTGGAGGCCGTCTCCACGCGTCATCCGGGATTGATCAAAAAATTCGGCGGCCATGCCATGGCCGCTGGGTTGTCACTGGCTGAACACGATTACCCGGTCTTCCAGGCACTGTTCGATGCCGAGGTCAGCCGCCATCTGAGTGCGGATGATCTGCACGGTGTCGTACACAGCGACGGTAGCCTCGACGCTTCAGAATTAAAGCTCGAACTCGCTGACCAACTGCGCAGTGCAGGACCCTGGGGGCAGAACTTTCCGGAGCCGATTTTCGAAGGTGTGTTCGAAGTCACCCACCAACGTATTGTCGGAGAGCGACATCTTAAATTGAACCTGCGTGCTGAGAATAACACCCAGCTCGATGCCATCGCCTTCAATCAGGAAGACCTGTCAGATCTCACCGGTATGCACGTGCATCTGGCCTACCGCCTGGATGCCAATGAGTTCCGCGGCATGCGTAATCTGCAGTTGGTGGTTGAACATCTGGAGACTGTCTGAGAGTAGAACCTATCTCAAAATCGATCGCGACCGCTCATACGGCGTTGCAGGTCATGTTCCGGTACTCATTTACACCGTGTAAACTGCGTTCCTCACATGCCCCGCGCCTTGCCTGAACGCCCGGGATCAATTTTGAGATAGGTTCTAGTATGCCTTTCACAGAAAAGTGGTCGATGAAAAACCATTTTTTGCGTCAAGTCAGAGGTGACGGTTACATCTGATTCAGATTCCGATTTTCCGATTCTTGCCGTCGCATCCCAGCAAAATTACAGGTAGTATTCCCGTAAGATCACGAGAAATAATCTTAACGATACAGGTGGTGAGCATGGACAAGTTCAAATACGCAGACCCGATCGACGTTCAAGATATCAACGAATGTGCGTTTTACCACCGGATAGATCTGCCTGGCATCGGTGAGGTAGGCACGCAATGGGATCTGCGTGATGTTATCGACGATTACCTTGGAAATTACGATTTCGCCGGCAAGCGAGTGCTGGACGTGGGTACAGCCTCGGGATTCCTGACCTTCTCGATGGAGCAGCGCGGCGCCGAGGTAGTGTCTTTTGATATGGTGAGTGGTCGTCAATGGGACATAGTGCCGTTCCGCGACACGTGGGAAAATATGGACGAGATACTCGAAAACGCGCATCGAGGCCATGCACGGCTCAAGAATGCCTATTGGTATTCACATAAAAAGCTTAACTCCAAAGCAAAGGTCTATTACGGTGACATCTATAACTTTCCGGATGAACTCGGGAAATTTGATGTCGTTGTCTTCGGCATGATCCTAACTCACCTGCGAGAGCCCTTCCGCGCATTGTATTCCGCCGGACGTCTGTCAACCGAATCGATCATTGTCACCAATCAGACCATGAAGACCGATCAACCGATCGCGACTTTCGTTCCCAGTGTTGAAAATCACGAGGCGCAGGCGTGGTGGGCACTGTCGGATGGTTGTATCGAACGAATGATGGGTGTGCTGGGTTTCGAGCCGCAAAGCCGCACCACCAGCAACGCGCAATGTATCGTTGCCGGCAGGGTGGGCCCTGAACTCTGTACAGCAATCGTTGGCCGTATCCCCCGTGCGCAAGCGGATATCATATTGCAGACGGCCTATCACGAAGCCGGTCATGCGGTGGCAACTGTGGCCTTCGGTGGGTTCAGTAATGAATTCGGACTGACTTTGGAAGAAGTAAGTGACGATAACCTCGGCTTCGCAACGGCCTTGTTGCTTATGTCGAAGATCGACACCGATAATCTCGAGAGCGACGAGGAACGTAAGTTCATTGAGGAACTTATCATCATCAGTATGACCGGCGCCATTGCCGAACAACGATCGGCACCCAAGTATTTTGATCCTAAGCAGGCCGTGGATGACCATCAATTTATCGCTGATAATTTACTCCGCATTGTCGGCAATGATAAGAGTGACGCTGAAGTGTCCGCATTGCGTAGCCAGCTTCAGAAGCGGGCTGAAGCCTTCGTCGATAAAAATTGGAATGCCATTGATCAACTGGCTAAAGCGCTCGCAGCGAAAACCTCATTGCAGGGAGATGAAGTGATCGCCATTGTTAAGGGTGCCGCCTAGCAATCGTGTGCATCAGAGCAATGCTATCCAAAATAGTAGACATAATTGTGTGCTGAATACGGATCCCATTTAATACGGCATACAAGCATGAGATGGAAAAGGGCGACTAGCTGTGTATCCGCTAGCCAACAGCGGCCGGATGTTTTTTGATATGAGTCTCAGATCGGTTGGTATCTGTCCTGGTCGATACGGCGCGGTATTACCAAGAACAGATAGCAGCTGTTAGTCCTCACTGATGCCCTGCGGGTATTTGCGTCTAGGCGGTCTTATTTGGAGCGCCAGACTGACTGATGGTTGATTGCCCACGTCTCTGAAGAATAGATCAAATTCAACCAGGAAGAACTGTCAGGCCTCAGCGGTCTGCACATATATCTGGCCTATCGCCTGGATGCTAATGAGTTTCAGGGCATGCGTAATCTTCAGTTGGTGATTGAGCATATTGGACATGGCTAACCGAAACCTGGCGAGATATGTAACTTCTCCGCTGATTGTCGTGAAAACGCGGGTTATCAATTGAAGCTGTCTGCGGTGATGCTCGCATACCAGCCTTCGGCATACAGCGCCTCGCGTTTGCGGAATTGGGCGTCCGCATCTGCAGGGCTTACGCCACCCGAACCTTCAACAGCTGCGATCTTGCCATCTTTGAGATGATAGACGGCGGCGACTGAGATGCCGTAGTCAGGCGCGAGCAGGCTATAGCAGGTGTTGACATGCGACGGGATGGGCACTTCCTCTTCACGCAGCAGGGCGATAATTGCAGCCGCGCACATCTTGGCCTGGTTGTTGGCCGAATGACCGGATTTAGGCATGGCGCCAGCGACGCAGGCATCACCGATGACATGTACTTTCGGATGCAGAGTGGATTCGAAACTCTTCTGGTCAATCGGACACCAGCCGCTGGCATCGGTCAGCCCCGCGCTCTGCGCTAACGTCCCCGCATGATGCGGGCAGATTAGATTGATGACGTCACCGCGGTGCGAGGTCAGGCCTTCCTGGGTGAAGACCGTACGCTTGGCTACGTCGATCCGCTCGACCTTACCACCCTGAGTTCCAGGCACCCAGTCGATCATGCCCGGATAGAGTTCCTTCCAGGCCGCCTGAAACAGGCCCTGTTTCGAGAATTTTTCCTTGGCATCCAGGATCAGGATTTTCGACTTGGGTTTGTGTGATTTGAGATAGTAGGCAATCATGCTGGCACGTTCATACGGCCCCGGCGGACAACGGAACGGGTCGCCTGGTACGGACAGGATCACGGTGCCGCCATCCGGCATGTCCATGAGTTGTTTGCGCAGCAACTCGGTTTGTGGCCCGGCCTTGTAGGCATGCGGGATCTGTTCGGCGGCCTGCGCGTCATAGCCTTCGATACTATCCCATTTGAAATCTATGCCGGGTGCAACTACGAGTCGGTCATATTTGACTGTGTCACCGTTATCGAGATCTACGCTTTGTAGCGCTGAATCGATACGCTCAACACGTGCTGCAATGTGCTTGACATCATATGTTTTGAAACCGGCATAACGCTGAGTGATTCTATCCATAGTGCGGAGCCCGCCCAGCACCCAGTTACTGCCTGGGCAGGTGATATAGTCTGTGTTGGGCTCGATCACTGTTATACCGACGCCATTGTCATAGCGTCTCAGATATTTGGCACAGGTGGCACCGCCGAAACCGCCGCCGATCACCACGACCTGCGGATTGGCCGCGCTCAGGTGCAGCCTCGGTAGTGCGGACAAAGCTGCGCCGGCGCCCAGATAGCCGATAAACTGCCTGCGATTGAGAGTCATGGCGGCGCGTCCTTTACTTGATACGACTGAGGTAAGCGGCTATCGAGGCGATTTCTTCGTCGCTGTAGGCCTTGGCATGGCGATCCATCACTGTGGCGGGACGACGCCCGTCGCGGAATTCCTGCAAGGTGCGGCGCAGGGAGTCGGCCGGAATGCCGTAGATGGCGGGTATGGAACCGGCGCTCTTACCGTCAGTTCCGTGGCAGCTGAAACAGGTGCTGGCAAGGATCTGACCGCGCAGGATTTCACCGGTCTCCTGGGCGCCTGCCGATGTGCAGATCAACAGGAGAACGGTCAGTCGGAAGGGGGATGATCTGGAGTGCATGGCTGTCTCCTAACAGTCCATCCGGTCGGTCCATTAACCGTAGTTTAGCTTGACCGTTTCGGCAAGGTCGCCGACGAGCAGGCGCAGTTACGGAAAGGAAAACATAGGGTAAAACAAAGTGGTATAAAACAGTGAAATGGATTAGCGTTGGTAGAAATACAGAATATTGCTTGGGAATGAGTAATGGACAGGTTTACACGAAATTACAGTGTGATTCTGGGTGTCATCGTTTTGATTGTGCTTGCTTTGATACTCTATGAAAATCCGGAAGTGTCGGAGCTGAATAATCTTCTCGAACAAAATTCAGAAGTTGCCGGCTACCCATACGAGTTCAAGGTTCTCCGTCTGCAAAATGGCATTGCGATAATGAGTACGCCGCGATCCAGTGAATTTCCAGTCTATCGGGCACTCGGAATCATCTTCCCCAATCTGGCAAATCGTGCTCAGGATGATCCGGATGTCATGCAAGCGCAGCAGGAAATGGCACGGGTACAGAAGCGGGCAACGGCCATTGTCATGGAGTCCGGCAAGGTCACCAGCATTCAATGGGAACTTGATAAAAATTGGCTGAGCCAGCATGGCGTACAGATGAATTAACATTTGGGGTCATAGTGGAAACTCCCGTGCTACAACCATCAAAGTGTTGCTATTAGCTTGAGCTTTTACTGACCTCAAATGTCCTCATCGACATTGCGAGGCGCCTAGCGCCGTGGCACAAGCGAGTTTGCGCGCGGAACACCCGCAGAGCGGCCACGAAAGTGTGAGCGTAGTGAATAATCTCCAACGGCCTAAGCGGACATTGTGTATTAGTATTCAGCTGACTCAGAACGGCAAAAAGTAGCCGAAGCCATAAATTATTGATTGTTCGTTTTCGAGATGCTGCTATCGGCGAAAAGTGGTCGCCGAGTAAAAACAACTATTCTCCTGCAACAACTTCTGCATTTCATTCATACCGGCTGCTCAGAAATACCGAATTCAAACGCACACTGCGGTCTGCGTATTTGGCTAACTATATTAGCGGGAACTGATTTATTTGAAGAATGCAGTACGAGAAATTTCTACTTCTGGGCACCGTTACTTTTCGGGGGGATTACCGAAACGCAGCAAGACCAATATGACTAGGAGGGTAAAATCAGATGGGTAATCTCTCTTTACACTCTGCAGCTGAACCAGTTTGCACTTTAGGCAGTGTAAGAGATGCCAGCTCAACCCCTGGGCAGTAGGCCCTTCGCATTGCGCTCTGGCACGGGCAGACCAATACGTTCGAGGTGATCAAGTAGAATCGGTTCGTAGTCGGGCGTCCACCCGTCGTGATTGCCGATCCAACACAAGTCACAAACCACAAGATCGCCATACAACACCAGCCGATGGCCATCATGTCTGTGCAATCCCTTGCCGTTAGGTCCCCTGCACACATCGCACCTGAACATAGTTGTCATCTGCTCTTCCCGATTTGAGCCGCCTGCCTTTGGGTCAGCGACTCTTGATTTGGCTTTCTAAGATGTTGGTTGATTAGATTAGTGGGCAGATCAAGGATGTCAACCCCCGTCAGGTTGTCAGTAGCAAGACTGGGCTGTTCGCCATGGCTGTTCGCCATGAATCCGACGACTGAGGGGATGTGTGGAGTATCTTTATAGGGTCATTCGAAGGAAGCTGGCTTAGGTAGGGCTCGCTATCTCGGCAAATTTCGAGGCGGCTGGAGTCATATCCCATCTTAACGAGTGGGTTTTCTTCGTATTCTATTGATGAGTGCCAGACACTCTGATACGTATTCTCAACGGCTGCGGCATCGTTGGTGGCGGAGCTTCTCCAACATCACAGGTGGAGGTCAGGACTGACTGTAATTGACGGTCAACGTCCGGACTGCCCGTAGACTGGTCGATCTCGCACCCTTTGACACGACCGTCAGGCGCGATCCACAGCCTGAGAACTGCATTGTAATTGTGATGTCTCAGGGCATCATGCTGCAATAGCTGTTCCTGAAGGCTGCGTTCCACAAGGGTCGCGTAACTCTGGAACTGAAGCATCGCATTCATGCCGCCTTGCCCTGTCCCCAACAGGTCTCGGCCGCCGCGCTTGGCCTGTAGGCCGAAGCTGTCGGCGCCCGCCGTCCCGGCGGCATCCAAACCCAGGCTGTCGTCGATCAGTGGCGGAAGTTCATCCGGCATGTCCAGCTCCTCGATCTCGACCTGCTGTTCGGGGATTTCAGGTTCCTGTATGACCTCCTCCGGTGGCGGTGGTGGCGGCGGTGGTTCTTCGAGGAGCGTCACGCGTTGCGGCGGATCGATGCGCTGGTGACGGGCGGCCTCGATCTGATGGCGGATGAACAACATGACAGCCAGGGCGTCCAGTACCAGGATGACCCGAACCACTGCCTGACGCAGCCAACGCTCCCATATACTATGTGTGGCCATCGCCGGCATCTGATGCTCGTTCACTTGACCAGACGTTGGGTCACTAGGCCGAGATTGTCGATATGCAATTGTCGGATGACGTCAAGAACTTGAACGACCTGTTCGTAATGAATCTGCGCATCGCCTTTGACCACCACCGGCACTTCCGGATCGGCCGCTTTGTACTGGCGCAGCTTCTGCTCGAGCTCGGCGAGAGTGACTTGGGAGGTGTCGAGGTAGATTCTCCCATCGGCGGCGATGGTGATTGCACGCGTCTTGGGTTTAGCCAGGCTCGGTGCCGCACTTGCCTGAGGCAGGTCGACATTGATGCCCTGGACCGTTGCAGTGGCCATGATGATGAACACGACCAGCAGTGTCCACGCCAGGTCCATCAACGGCGTGACATTCAGTTCATCGTAAATCTTGGGCCGGGGCCTACGCCGCATTCCGTGCAGACTCAGGGACTTGTTTGACTTCGGACATCGCCAGGCGGCTAAGCAGCCGGTCGATGAACACCTCCATCACGGATATGCGCCGGGCGATGCGACCTGCTAGATAGTTGTATCCGAACAGCGAGGGAATCGCGACGAGCAGGCCCATGACCGTCGTGGTGAGCGCCGAGGCAACACCTGGGGCGATGGTATTGACATTGACATCGCCGGCGGCGGCGATTGTGGCGAAGGTGATCATGACACCCACCACGGTACCGAGCAGCCCGAGGAAGGGTCCACCTGAAACGGCAATGGTGACCAGCACGAGCCGCTGGTTCAGGCGATTGGTCTGTGCCACCAGTTCGGCGTCGAGACCAGTACGTAGGACCTCCAAACCCCGGGCGTTGAGGACACCACAGGCCTGGTCATAACCCTGCGGAGGCAGGCTGACAAGTTCGCGACGGCCCGCTTCAAAGAGGTTATACAGTGTCGAGTGTTCGAGTCGCGCATCGGGGACAGGCGCCGGCTCGTTGCGGTTGGTCAGCAAAAAGCCTTGTTTGAACAGTTCCGAGAATTCATCCTGAAAGCGGTCATCAGCGGCCTCAACACGGTTCAGCGTGAATGCCCGGCCGACGATCACATCGGCGCTGAGCAGACCGAAAATGGCAATGGATGCGAGGATTGCCCAGCCGTCCAGGTGGATGGAATCGAACAGCGACCACAACAGTCCGAAATATTCCGCAGCGCCCCCACCGGCCTGCGCCGATTCATCCTCACCATAGGTGAGCAGCAGACTATCGGCACCCTGACCGCTGGAGAGTAGCTTGATCCAGTCTGCAGGCCGCGTGACATTGGAAAGCTCAAGTTCATCGAGTGAGCCATCGAAACCGGCTGCGCCATCGCGGGTGCCGACAACCAACGGTCCAGCCAAGTTACCAACCGGCAACGGCGCACTGGCGGTCTGTACACCATCCATGAAGAGAACAAGTTCACGTCCGATAGTCAATGCAACATGCTGCCAGCGATCGGGCACGATGCCGGTCGCAGACTCGACCCTGATATCATTGTTATCATTGTCGCCATTGTGCAGGGTAGCCACCAGGTGGCCCTTATACAGGGAAAGCGACAGTGAGCGTTGCGCATCACCCTGACTGAAAAGCAGACCGTCCTGCTGCGCATCGACTGTTTTCAGCCAGGTAGCGACGGTAAAGCCGGTGTCGGCGCCGGCCTGCAGTACGGGAGTTTCCGGCAGCGTGACGGACTCAGTACCGTCCAGAGCGATCCCAGAATCGATCAGTCCGGGTACAGCTTGCTGCGCGCTCGAGGTGACTGCGTGATGGTCGAATGCAGTGGCGTCTTTGGGCAGACCGCCAGCCTCGTTGAAATGATAGACGAGGGTTTGGTGTACGTCGTAGCTTGCAGGTGAATCCTGGGCCGGAGACGCCTCGGGGTTGTTGTAGTACATCCAGATGTCGGTCTTTTGCTGCGGACTGAGGCGCGGGATCCGCACCCAGACAATGCCGATACCTGCCAATTGATCGAAGCGTTCGATGTGATAGGCCAGTGGTGTCTTATCATCGGCCGCAATGAATCGAAGGTCGGAACCGTCGGGCTTGACGTCGAGAAAATAACGGAAGTTGCCACTGTGCAGGCGGATGGCGACAGGCACATCGGCCATGTCGACAGCGATCGGTACACCGCTGTCCGAGACATCCACATGGATCTGCTTTCGGTAGGCCCAGTCCTCATTCCACCAAGCCTGGGCGGACAACGGCAGCAGCGTTACCATCAGCATCAGAATAACATTAATCAATTTCATAGGGGGAATACTCGGCTCCCATGTCTTTAAATTGTCCAAGGTATCACTTGTCATAAGCAGATTCGTAGAGATCATTGTGAATAATTGATTGCAGTATTGTGACATTCGAAAATTTGAATATCTATGCGTCAGAGATATATCGCACAAGCGTCGGTGTGCCGCGACGTATAGACAGATTAAACGCCCTTTTTGCTGTGAATGCGGTGGTGCAGTGAACGTGATTGCCTGCATCGAAGACCCGGTAGTGATCGAAATGATACTTACCCACCGCGACAAAAGTGGCGGCGGCGAAGGAGGGTGTTGCAAGGGTGAAGATTGAATGGAGCAGGATTTCGGGGCTGCGGCAGGGCACTTGGCTCTTCATCGCCTGTAAATGATCTGTTGGCCATTGAGGAAAAGGGCGTTTATCCTTCTTATACCCCGGTCTTGGGACAACTCAACCGGGCCAAAATCAAAAACAGGTAAGACACGGGTTGCGCGGAATGCCTACAAGGGCGGGATACGGTTGTCACTACACGAGATTGCTAGAATGCTGATTGCACTAGATAAAAGGTTTTGACTTCTAGGTGCAATATCCAGATTCTGCTGGGTTGGAACCTAATATAACTTTCCATACCTTCCTTGTATCTGTATCGGTAGGCAGAGTTCTCCAGATACCGTCCCATGAATGGTGGTACCATTTTCGAAAAGAAGGCCAGATGACATAACTGGCTATTTATAGGGAGGGGCCATGCATCTTCATACTCACACCCAAAATACCTTCATTAAACAGGTACGGAATCGCATTTTTCCAAGCGCGCGACAGAAAATCTCCCGCGTGAGTCTGCGCGTCTTAGCGCTGATCACTATCTGCACCCTATATCTCAGCCCGTTCGGCGCGGTATATATGGGGTAACGTATTATCAGATTGGCAACAGCCTGACCTACGATAGTTACCCGTTCAATGGTGCATTTACCGGCATCGCCAATGCCAATTCAAAAAATATCACCGGCAACGGCTGGCATGTCATGCCCGGGCGGCAGCTGAACTATATCCATTCAAATCCCGATGACCCCATGACGCTGCTAGGCCCAATCGGTAACTGGCAGGTGGCATTAACCAGCTATCACTGGGATTTCATCACATTCCAACCTTTTTACCATGGCACCTCAACGTTGGGTACCGACGTAACAACAATCTTGGATTGGATAGATCTCGCTACCACCAACGCCAGTCCGGATGCGACATTCTATATTTACGGCGCTTGGCCAAAACGCAGCAATTCTTTGACCTATACGGAGCAATGGCTCGCACCTGCAGTCGATGTGGATAGCCAGCCGACAGCGTTAAATAGTGCATATATGGACCTGCTACTCGGGCGCGTTAGAAGCCAGAGCGGTACGCCCATACAAATCATCCCGATTGGTAAGGTCTGGTTTCATATCGAACAGTTAATCGACGCAGGCGTGATCACTGAGCTCGCCGATGCATATGATCTGTATCGGGACGATTATCATGCTAATGATATTGGAAAAAGCGTCATCGCGTGGACGCTATACGCATCATTATTCAAAGAGAGCGCTGTCGGAATAGATCTGAGCGATATCTATTCCTTCTATGGTGATGCGCCAATTGTTATGGATGATGTACTTGCACTGAAGTTGCAGCACGCAGTGGACGACATCGTGTTCACCCTCCAGCCCGAGCCGGCCATCGATATCGAGAAGGCTACCAACGGCGTGGATGCGGACGACCCGAATGCGGGTGATGCCCCACAAGTGGCGCCCGGTGGTCTCGTGACCTGGACTTACCTAGTCATCAATATCGGCAACGAGCCGCTGAACAACGTCGCGGTGAACGATGACCAGATCGGTCCGATAATCTGCCCGAAGACGAACCTGGCACTTGGTGAGTCGATGCTCTGCACAGCATCCGGTCTGGCCGATGATCTCAATACCACCCAGTTCACGACCGTGCCCGGTCTGTGCGGTGGTTTCTCGAACACGCCGATGTACGAGAACAAGGGTCGGGCGACTGGTAACGGTGCCAACAGCGGTCAGTTCGTAGAGGACCAAGATCCGAGTCACTACTGCAACCC
>Ga0180009_10003068_pt1 | contig 19269 bp, 15 predicted proteins | sample OS_PC_MetaG_FD_123537 | JGI IMG/M metagenome (GOLD analysis project Ga0180009, IMG submission 123537) | Groundwater microbial communities from the Aspo Hard Rock Laboratory (HRL) deep subsurface site, Sweden - OS_PC_MetaG | ecosystem: Environmental > Aquatic > Deep subsurface > Groundwater...
AATTATTCAAAATGTGACCGATTTGACAAAACATATACTTGATAAATACAGGTGTCTGGAATACGATTTAACAACAATATCAAACTAATCCAAAGATCCAACCGTCATTTGCCGGCATAGATTCAGATGTTTATTGCCGAAATTGAAATAGAAAAAAAGAAAGTCCGGACCTGTTCTCGTATAAGTCCTGATATGGATATTTCGGAATCGCTTACCCGCCTGAAAAGTTATCTTGTCGATAACTTTTCTTTTAATCCCACTAATCAGGAGATTTTCTGGCTGACTTGTCGCTACCTGTTCTCAAAATTTCCTGGTTTTCGTGGCTATTCCTCCAATTAAACCAATGGAGTTTTAAGATGAAAGAATTTTCAACCAAAATGGTTTCAAAAGCTTGTTATTTCCTTTCATGCGCGGCGAGGAACAACATCAGATATCTTCCGCATCTTTTGCTGATGGTGCTATTCGCCCTCCTTGCTTCCAATGCCTTTGCCGCCGGGGTTCCTTTCTTAAACGGCCTTGAATCCAAAATCAAGGAGATCACCGACGAACTCAAAGGCCCAATCGCTACAGCGATTATTACACTGATTATCGTCATTTTTGGACTTGGGGCTCTTTCCGGCCGGATCAACAAGGTTTTCGGCCTTGGTATTTGCGCGGGTGCTTTAATCATCACCTTTGCCGGTGACATTGCAACCTGGGTCACTGGATAAAAAATGAAATCATACAGCAAAGTCTATCGAGCTGTTTTAATGCCATCGTTGATAATGGGGATTCCGCGCAATTGGTTTGGAATATGTGTCGTTTTTTACCTTGTTCCTTATAATTTTGGTTCCCCGTTCTTCGGTCTGATCTCCTATGGAGCCTCTTTGGTCTTAGGATACATGCTTACTAAATACTTTGATCCAGACTTTGCTGACATTCTCGTTGAAAAGCTGAAGTACATCTCTTTTACCAGCCGAACCAAAATCTATCACGATTAAATCAAGGGCAAAATGTGGGAATTCCTGAAATCTAATGTTTTTTCATTCTACAGGCATCTAAAAACGTACTCCTATGAACGGATACCCATATTATGCCCTTTCGATGACTCCACCATTTTAAACAGGGACGGTACTTTTACAAAGATTATCAATGTCTCAGGGGTCGATTACAACGGTATGAGCGCTGACAGACTGGGTAAATTCAGAAATATGCGGGCGTCCATTTTTAAACGTGGAACCGGATACATTATTACCTATTATGTCTTGCGATTCCGCAGAGAAGCATCATTGACGGCAGTTGATTTCGATAACCATATCACACAATCTATTATCGATTCATGGTCCAACTCATTTTCAAACGTTTTTGTCACACAACATTTTCTAGCCATCAGTACACGCACCAATGCCCTTAAAAGCCTAGGTAAGTCGATTCGAAAACCAAAAAATAAAAAGAGTACAGGTCCAGATGACACTGGCGCCTCACAATCAAATGAAGCCTCACTGATCAAACTCAATGAGTTTGTCGACTTCATTGAAACCACACTTTCAGAATATGGCTCAAAGATCCTCAGAGGTAAAAGGCTTTTCGGGTTTTTCGCATCACTAATTAATTGCCAGCCATACAATGAGGTCAATTCTGTCTCTGATACCTTTGAAAACTGGATCATATCCAATCCTGCAAAATTTACTGAACTCAAAAGTCACTTCAATTATTTATCCACTGGTAAAATTGCCTCATTCCTGACAATCAAGAATTTTCCTGAATTTGCCGTCCAACAGTTCTTTGATGCTTTGATTCAGAAGAATGTTGAAATGGTTATTACGCAACATTGTGAACTTCTACACGATGACACTGCGAAAGGGATTGTTGAGGATAAACTAAGAATATTTCAAAGCTTTGCCAAATTTAATCAGCTACTGGTAGGTGAAGTTGTTGATCTTCTGAACCGTTTACAGGCTAACGATGTCAAGTTATCTACTCATACGATATCGATACAGGTCTTGTCTGATGACGAAGAAGGCCACCGGGCCAATCTTAACAAGCTTTCAAAACTCCTGACCCAAAACGGCTTTATCAGTTCAACCGAGTTTTTGAACAATGAGCCTTTGTACTTTTCTCAATTTCCATCTCTCAGAAATTCCAATGTCCGGAAAAAAAGGTTGACCACTGACAACCTTGTCGACCTGATATCTTTTTCCACTTCCGGTACTGGAAACAAGCAGTGTTCCTTCGGTCCGACTCCAACGGCCCATTTCGCCAGCGTAGACGGCAATATTTATGATTTTATATTTCAGGTTAATGAATCTCAAAACTCTTTGGGTCATACCCTCATCATTGGCGATACCGGCAGTGGGAAAACAACCTTTATCAGCTTTTTACTCGCTTATGCCAGGAGACACGCTGGAATGAAAATCGTTGCCTTTGACCAGCTTCGGGGGCAAGAGATCGCAACCCGGATGCAACGCGGCGAATATATCAATTTCGGGGAGAACAGTTTCATCATTAATCCCCTTCTGTTACCCGACAGCCCCCACAATCGATCATTCATCATCGATTTTCTGTCTGATCTGGTGGATGCAACCGAGGACGAACGCCTGAAAATGGAAAAGAACATCGATAAGATGTTTGGATGGGAAGAGAAAAACAGAAACCTTGACGAGATAACTTACCTATTCACCCAGGAAGGCGAAAAGCTGCACGATAAGCTGTCTATGTGGCAAACAGGCGGGATCTATTCAGGTTATTTCAACGGTAAAGAGAACAGTTTTGAGTTTAAAAATATGCTGACCACCTTCGATTTCACACATATTATATCAAACCCGAAAGTTTTAGGGCTAATGACATCTTTTCTATCCAACGTCTTTTTTTCCTCTTCCGATGGTTCCCCCAGGATCATCTTTATTGATGAGCTTCGACGTTACCTGGAAAGTGAAATCTTCAGCTCGATTATCCAACGGTTTTTAGAGGAATTCAGGAAGCTTAACGGGGTTTTCATCGGTGCTGTCCAGAATATCAATCAGCTGTGGGACTCCCCTGTCGGTAAGCGCAATATCGGTAATTTTGGCAAATTTATCATTTTCCCCATTTCCGGAAACATTAACAAAGAAGCCTATATCGATGGGATCGGACTCAATGACAACGAAATAGACTGGCTGCGATCCGCAGATGTCCACGACCGCCAGGTCTTAATCAAAACCAAAGGCGGGTCTTCAACCATTGTCAATGTTGACCTGAAATTTTTAGGCAAATATCTCAGGATTTTTGATTCTTCATCGCAAAATGTTTCCAAGCTTAATAGATTTATGGTTGAAAGTCCCGATACCTACCGGGAACAATTTTTAAATTCTTAATCTCAATACGAGGCTTTATGAAACATCTTTTTTCTTTTTTGGCTTCAGACCTGTTGTTAAGATTTCTTACCTATCTGGTTATCGGCATTGTTTCCTTCATCATTTCCAGCGTTTTATATAGAACATCTTACGCTCAAATGGCGGTTGCAGATGTCGGGGTTCTTGCACAAGCCAAGCTTCAGTATATCGAGGCATTAAATACTGTCTCGGAGCTTAGAGAGAACATCAACCAGACAAAACAACTGATTTTGGACACTCAGAATATGAAAGAAGGGATCGGTTCTATAAGAACCATGATGTCTGAGGTCTACAACAATACCTTTGGTCTTGTCGGTGAACTTGACCGTCTCAGAGATGAAATAGCCAGGACCCCCCAGGATATTCAATCTTTCATGGACGAATTTAAGGAAAATGCGGATTGCCTTTTTTCGGACATGAATAAATACCAGCAGGTTGAAACAATTTACAAGGCTCGTTACGTCTTTCGTGATGAATACGGAGGAACACCCCATTTTAAAGACGATGATCCTTATATATGGGAAGACGGATCTCAAATGGCAGGAAGCTTTGACCCCGTTCAACTGACTGAAAACCCTTGCGGTCATACCGTAACCTATTACTCACAAATGGTGAAAAACGTTGAGCAGGAAAAAACCATTCTCAATAGGATCTATGCCGTCTGGAATAAAACAGAAGCCGAGATGGAACAGACACGGACATTTTACAAGGAGGTTCAAAAAAAGGTTGAACACACAGAAACTGAAAAAGAAACCCTCGATACAATGAAGGCAATTATGTGGCGAATGAACGGCCATCTTGAAAGCATCGACAAAACCCTGCTTGATTTTGTTTCGTTTGTTGTCTCCAGAACTCACAACCCCAATGGTCTACTTAAAGCCCCCGGTCTGACATCGGAAGCTAAAACCAAGATCAGTATGCAGGGGATTAAATTGGGTGAGGCGACAGAATTCAATAAAAGGGCTCAAATCTGGAAAACCCTTGAAAGGGCCAAAAAATCAAGTGTTATCAGGTAATAGAGTGTAAACTTATGGATTGGGTATTTTTCGCAGATACAATTTATGATTCCTTCAATGGTATTTTATTTACAATCTTCAATGCCATATACGGGGATTTTTCTTCAGCACTGAGAGTGTTTTTAAATACCCTCTTTCATTTCTTCATCATCATCTATGCTTTTTTGGCGGTTCGATCTGGTATCATTACATCTGCCTTTTCTATTTTAAGAACCATAGGGCTGCTTCTGATTACGTTTAACCTATCGTTTAATTACCAGACTTTTAAAACCTGGGTTTTTGAATTCATCATTGATTTTCCGACTGATGTCGCATCCTATTTTGTTTCTTCAACTATCAGTTCGATGGTGCCAGGCTTCAAGCCCCCTGAATCTTTCAGCACTTCTCAAATGTTCGGCCAGCTCTCAAATACGCTCATAAAAAGGGCTCAAGCCAGTAATATAACCAAACTGGGTCTAGATACCGGTTTCCCCTCTTTTGAAGGTGCTTATCTCTATTTCATCGTGATTTTAGTTGTCATTTTATATTTTGCCTTCTGGATTATTCAGTTCAATTTTTTAGTTCAGGTATCCATTTATCTGATTATTGGTATCCCAATCCTCATGCTGGCCAGTTTTAAAGAAACTCAACAGATCTTTTTTGAATGGCTGAGAGCGGTTGTCACCCTGATGCTCTATCCCATTTTAGCCTCGATCATCATGTTTTTAATTCTAAACATGATTTTACCCCTGACAAATGACGTTAAAAACATCGTAAATGACAGCCAAGTTGGTCTTTCTGCTACCGGGACGCTCTTTTGCGTTCTCATTTTTGGGATTTATTCTATGCGTTTTATTCCCGCAATGGCGGCGGTGTTAACTCGCGGCCATATGACCACAGGCAACCCGATTCAATTTGCTCAACAAGCCGCAGGCAAAGTTTACGACCATTTTAAAGGTAGTGGTTCGGGTTTTATGAATGATTTCAGGAAGAATTTTGGTACCGGAAAACTTGATTCTGATGGCTCCAGCTCCGGTCGAAACAAGTCACCTGATAAAACGGTTGTTGATACAAAAGAGGATTCAGTTCAAATACCGGCATCTATGGGTCAACTCAGGCTGGCTTACACCGGCAGCCCACAAAACAATCAGGCAGTAAGGCAGTCTAATCCGTACCAAATACCCCCTGCCCTTCCTGCACCATCAGCTTCCACCACACAAAGCAGCTCGACGGTGGACCAGCATCATAACCCAACAAATGAAATCTCATTAAAACCTGAATCAGTCACCAACGTCCCGGACAATGCCCCGGTTGGTCATACTCCTTCTGTTACCAGCAGAAATGTATCCAGCCCTGGTTCGCCTCCCTCTTCCGGTCCTGATCCTAATGCTGTTTCTATTGCTCCGGTTGCTCAATCAAAAACCATTGAACCTGACAATGGTCCTTTAAACTTCGAAAAGCCGGGTACTGAAGACAATAACGTGAATGAGGGAGATCATGGTTCACAATCGGTTTCCAATCAGACATACACAAATCAACGTCAGGTTTCGCAGACATCTCAAATTAACGACAACCTGCAGCATTCAAGCAGCCAAAATAATCAATTATCCAACAACTCTCAAAACAGCATTAATACTGTTGCATCGAACAATACCGCTGGCAACGTTTCAAGCAGGCAAACTGTTTCCGGCCCTAATCAGACCGTCAACAGTCAAAGCAGTCAGGTTTTAAGTCCCACAATAAACAATAATACAAGCCCGACACATAGACAGACAGACACTAAATCAAACTTTAAAACCACTCAGACAAATAGCACCACTTCGGGCCAGAAGGGAGGTCCTTCAATTCTTCCTGACTCTTCCCCAGGATCCACACAGAGTAAGGGACCACAACAACCAACAGAAAACGAACATGCACCTAAAATCGATATTAAAGACTAGCTATCTGTTTGCCCTTTTGATCCTTTCGATTTCTGCCTGCACAAAATCTAATCCAAAAGGCATGCAGTACAGCCCATGCAAAAACGCTGAAACAGAAAAAACTGTTTATCAGCAATTATCCCAACTGGACGCTGACAGCTCAAACAGCAACATTTTTGTTGATTGTTCAATCACATCGACTGACATCCATCCAGCGAATATGACTCTGGCTATTTCTCAACCATCAAACGCCGCAAAATTTTGAAACTTAACCGGTTCAAATTCAGGAAGGTTACCCCGGGGATCTCTGACATGAACCAGATGAGCCAGGGGGAAAATCACAGCTTAACTCTTATGGCAAAACTTTGGGCCTTTGTGCTGAACAAACATAAGACACAAAAGATTGTTCCCCAGGCTGATAAGGAAGATGTTTTGAAAAATGAACTTTCTAAACAGCAATTCAGGGAGATCAAAGCGCACCTGTTACCGATTACCCTGTTTACAAAAATCAACAAGCTCATGCTGGCTTTGAACTTTTTATCATTTTTCTTTTTGATCATCCTTTTGATTGAGCACGCTTCTTTATACCCACTGGTTGAAACCCAATACAACTACGCTGAATTCATCGGATCTGATCACAACTTTGTCAACGTGATTCACACAAAGCATATCGACAATGAAAAGCTGATTGAATCTTTACTGCGAAGATACGTTGTCGAACGAGAGCAAATCATCAAGACCCCTTCCCAACTGGTTGAAAAGTTTTCTTCTCCTGCTGTTTATGAAAGCTATTTTTCGCAGATTAAAACCATTGCAGACAGAAATCTGAGAACAAAGGTCAGACGGTATATCAAGATACTCAGATACCAGGAAATCGAGTCCAACATCAGACAGATTGAGATTGAGTTTACCGATCTTGTCAAAAAATCTGCCAAAGAAGAGGCCAAAATTAATAAATCGCTCTGGCTTATCAATATCAAGTTTGAATTTTTAGACACACTCAGAAAATACAACGAAGTTGCCATTAATCCGGCTGGTCTGGTGATCACGATCTACAACATCAAAAGGCTGTCATGATTTTTAAGAAAATCGAGGTCAAGAACTACGAGATTCAAACAAAGGTTTTTGCCCTTTTAACATTCGTTCTTGTTTTTTTGTGGCTATGTATACCGTTTCTCTTCTTCTTTAATCGCTACACCTATTCAAACAAGCATATCGATATAAAATATCTGCACTCTAACCTATCCAACAACACGATCAGGGCCATTGTCCCGGCTTCATCCATTTTGAACGGAGACAATTTCATCATCGAAAACTATCTGGCTGAATATGTCAAAAACAGGGAAGGCATTATTCCAAACGATCATGCAGCAAAAGATGACTATATCCGGGGCTTTACATCCCCTAATATCCTTGCTGCCTACCTTGAACCCGTCAGTCGCTTTCGAGAGCACAATCCATTCTTTTTGCGGCATATTGCCGTTCAAAGGATTCTGAAGCTGGATGACACACTCTATCAGGTTCACTATTTCACATCCGATAAAACAGATTATCGCAAGTCTGAAGAGGTACGAACGCAAATGATCTCCACGATTAGATATGAGTTTGCAGAAATTGCTGAATATGATCTCAGGTTCAAGATCAAAAACTTTGAGATTCTGAACCCTTTACGCATTGAGGTTGTTGTCTACACAACGGCAAAAAGACTTTCTCAAAATAACCCATCAGCGGAGCAATAAAAATGATTAATCGGCTTTCCATTTCAAGTCGCCTTTTTTTTCTGGTTATTATTTTATACCTGCTCTTTCCCAATGTTTCAATCGCTGCTACTGGTGGCCCCGCAGCCCCCGCAGATGATTTACTTGATCTTTCCGCTACTCAGACTAACTCAGATATGGAAACAACTGCATCCAGCGTTGATATCGGGGATCTCAACCGTATTCAGGAAGCGTTTAATGTTTCCAAAGAGTTTCAAAACACGCTGATTTATAAATACAACCCCCTTTCAACCTACAAAATACGTCTAAGAACATCGATGGATTCGCTTTTAATCCTGCCAGAAAAGGAAGTGATCACCATTTATAATTTCGGTGATGACGTCAATTTTTCCTTTTCCCCTTTAAAAGATGGGACCGGCATCAATACAAATATGGGTATCATTAAAAACCTGAATTCCGGGGCTGATACCAATCTCATTATTATTGGGAAATCCGGCAATTCATACAATTTTTACCTTCGCACAGATGACCATAGTTCAACCTTTTTGCCTCACCTGAAGGTTTTTATCGAAGATCCGAACATTGCACGCAAACTTGAATCTGAAAAATCCATCCAGGTTTCTGTTGCTGGTGCAGGTGACAGCCCCAAATCAACTATGTCCGGATCTGCTGTTACTTCATACAGAGAAGGAATGGATATCAGCGATTATTTAAGGACAATCGACAACACACCCATGCGGCTTTTGCACCTTAATCAAAATTTGGATTTTCGCTATGTGATTTTTAAAAAGGGAAATGTCATGTCTCCAAAAGCGGTTTTTGATGATGGCTATTGGACTTATTTCCGCCTTTCGACAGATGACAATCTTGATAAGGTTGCGGAATTGCCTGTTGTTTTGAAAGTTGTCAACGGCATCGAACAGCCGGTCAATACCAGAGTGGTTAACAACTATGTCATTGCTGAAACCACAGGCTCTATTTTTGCGCTTCGCGTTGATGACAGGGTTTTGTGTATTGAAAAACGGATCGAACACGAAAAGCGCTTTTTAAAATAATAAGCTGATAAACAACTATGCGATTTCTAGAAATTTTTTCCTCTTTACCACCGTCAATAAAAGGCTTGATCGGTGTTTTTGGGGCCTTTGGCATGGTCGCTATTTATCTTGTTGTTTCCACACTGGCAGATACACGCACACAAGCCCGGACATATGATATTGAAAATCATATCGACCAATCATTACTGCCTCAATTGGAAGAACCAAAAAAGCCAGAATCCTTTGCAGTACAAAAAATAGTTGAATTGATACCCGAGGACTCATTCAAGCCGGAACCAGCACCAATACCAAAAACAAAGGCGGCACCCAGGCCGAAATTAACTGCTTCCGTTCAAAAACCTAAGCCTAGTCATATTGCAGTATCACGAAAAATCGACTCAAAACCCATTGTGAGCATGTCTATCAATCAGGCATCACAACAACCTGTCAACAGCAATTTGATGCAAAGAAGCATGCGGCCCGTTAATCAGGCTGTCGCTTTAAGAAGGCAATTCAACCGTAAACGCAACGGTTTTTCGAAAGTAGTCTATACTTCCGGCTTATCTAGCTCTGATTCAAAAAAGGATCTCAATAAACAAGACAAATGGCCGGTTAAAAATGACGTTAATACATACCCCACCGATCTAACCCGCATCGTGACCAAGGAAAAATTTATTTCTGCAGTCCTTAATAATCGGATTGAAAGCACTTTTGCCGGGAAGGTCCTCTTAACCATTGATCATAATGTCTATGGTTCCCACGGTTCCAAAATTCTTATTCCTATTGGCACAAAAGCCTCTGGTTCTTATCAGCCTGTTTCCGAGATTGGTATTGAACGTCTTTCCATGTCAATTGAGCGCATGGTCACACCTGACGGCCAGCTCATTTTATTTAAAAACCCTGCGATCCTCGCAGATCAACAGGGAGCAACCGGCGTCAAAGGCGATATTGACAATAAGTATCTCCAGAAATTCGGATTACCACTTGCTTTCAGTGTTGCCAACAATACTACAAACCTTCTTTTCCAAAAACTTTTAGAAGCGGGTACAGATGCAAAAAACCCCGAATCTAACTTACAGCAGGTTTTTAACGAACAATGGACAAAAGATCAGAGTCAAACCAACCGTGAGATTATATCAGATATTATTAAAAATAACATAAACATCCTGCCGACGATCTCTATCGAGCCAGGTCAAAAGATTCTCTTGTATCTTGATCACGATATTATCTTTAAACCCAATAAAAACGGGACAACTGAAGTTTCTAAAGCGGATATCTAACAGAGAAAACCTATGAAACAAACAAAACGATATTTTTTAAGCCTTGTTTGTCTTTTAACCTTTTCCTTCTCCCTATTGCCTTATAGCAACGTTTCACTTGCCGGTGTTCAAAAAAAGAAAATCACCATATCTGAAACTGTTCAGATCAAAGACAATGCGATTGTTAAAGGATCTTTTATTCAGAATAAAAAGCTTCTGGCCTTTACGGGTTCATTCAAGCTGACTGAACCCGGAGATAAGATTTACATATCGTGGTATAAGGTCAACAACCAACCTTTTAAACCTGCCTTTAGATCTGTTTTTAAAACAAGCAGCAAAAGTCTGAACAAAGGTCAAAATGTCCTTATTGTCGGGAACTTCAAAACACTTTTTGAACATTTGAATGTTAAGTCCGATGAAAGTGACATTTCAGCCGGTGAAAATATAGCCGATGAAACTGAGGACTCAGGCTCGGATTCAAAGTCCGATTCTTCTGATTCTTCCGGGGGTTCCACAGCAGATTCAGGATCTTCATCAACACCAGACACAACCGCTAAAAAACCTGATACAACATCAACGGCTGCAACCCCTGCCACAACACCAGCTACCAACCCGGATCTGACAGTCACCGGCACTTCAGATGAAAGCTGTCCTCATGAAATTATCAATTCGCAAATTAATCTTAAATTAAAAAAAATTACCACATATTCAGATGGTTCGACACAGGAAGATGCTTGCCGTACTGTTTCGACGTATGACCTGATTTCAACCTTTGAGGGTTGCAGCCCGCGTCATGATTTTGTTCAAGCTAAAACCTATCTTCAGGAAAAGGTTGGGTATGTGAATGAAGAAGGTAATTTTATTCTGACAAAATCCTGTCATGACACAGAAACAACGTTTGTTCACCAAAAAATCAGCGCTGACTGCGATCAGCACTATGACCGGGAAAACAACCTGATTTATCAGGCTAAAAAAACATATTACATCGACACCAACGGTAATATGAATTTTATTACCTCATGTAATATCGATTCAAGCACGTTTAAAACTGTTTCCCCTGAAGACTACCTGAAAGAGTATTCAAGTACGGACAGGATTGATATAGGCTCGTTGATGTCCTTCAGACGCTTCAAATACTATATCCAGGTTGGCGATAATAAAATCTATGTTTCTGATTGGCAGGATGACCTGACAAATACGATGCCAATTTTTCGGGACTATGAAGCATGCTCTTATTATCACGATATCAACACCGCCACCAGCTACAAGCAATACCAGCTGGTATATAGCAGCGAATCCCAAAAGAAAACGGTCAGTGAATGTAAAAATGATTCAAATCTGGTTTTCGCGCAGATCACGGACGATAAATTTTGTGAACCCCACATACAGAATCGAAAGATTTATAAAAAAGTCAGTACCTATTTTACTGATGAAACCGGTAAACGGGTGACTGTTGCGGATTGCTCTGTAACTGACCAGGAACAAACCATCGATCCTGCTTACATCACTAAAAACTACGCCAAATGCAAGCCAAGACTGGATTTTGATCAAAATAAAGCTATAGCCGCCTATATCGAAGAAGTCAGCATTGGAACGCAGACAAAAGAAGTCTCGACCTGCACCGAGGATATCAATACTTTCTATCCCATCACAGCAACGAATATCGGTTGCTCCTATCGTATTGACCTGACCAGCTCAAGGGCTGTACTGCAAAACCGTCTGTTTTATAATGACAGCTCTGAGAACATCTATGTCTCTGAATGTAAGGATTCGGACGTATTCGCCTCATTGGAAAAATCTTCAGATGCCTGTGTTCCCAAAGTTTCGGGGGATCAACTGATCGACTACAAGGAAACATTCTATTTTGATTCCAACGGTGACAAGAAAGTTGTTGTTGCGTGCGCTCCTTCTGGTGATGTTTTACCAATCACCGAGGAAATGAAAATCTATGACTATGATACCTGTCCTGATTCTGTCGACCTGACAGAAATGAAGTCATACCGCAGATTTAAAACATTCGTTGATATCATGGGATCTCAAACCCTGATAAAATCCTGCTCAGTCGATACAACCAAATACTACCTAATTATAGAAACTGAAAACGGCTGTAATGTCAGACATGACTTTTCGGCCGGTTTTTCGGTTCTTCAAAAACGGAAAATTTACACCGGAGCTGGAGCCCTCACCGTCGAAGTTACCCCCTGCTATGATACAGACAAAAAATTTACCCATCAAAAAATGGTTGATAACTGCAAGCCAGTTTTCGACCCTGAGAACAACGTCACCTTTGATACCAAAAAGACATATTTTTTAGATGACAGCTCTAATGTAACGTTCGTTACATCCTGTATCATGGATATATCGACTTCAAAGGCTGTTTTAACGTCTGATAAAAAGAAGGAATACACTTCAGATGACAGAATTGATTTTGATACCAACACAGCCTTTAAAAGGTATCGCGAATACATCATTTTGTCGGGTGATATCAAGCAATACGTTTCTCCCGTACTGGATGACCTTTCCAATCCGATGCCTATCGAAAAAGATTATTCCAGCTGTACGTTTTTCCATGATATTATAGATAAAACTTCCTACCGCAGATATCAGGAAGCCTACTATCGTGACGGAGTGAAGAAGGTTGTTTCTGACTGCCAGAAAGACCCTTTAAAGTCTTTCGCTCATATAACGGACTCCAAATACTGCGTTCCCAAAATTTCTAATAAGCTGGTCTACACAAAGGAAAGTACCTATCTTCTCGATGAGACCAGTCAGATGGTTGTTGTCAAAGATTGTGCTTTGAACGGCCAGGAGACAACACTTGACCCTGGTTTGATTCAGAAAAACTATGATGTTTGTTCCCCCAGGCTGGATTTCATTAATAAAAAGGCAATTTCAGCTTATAAAGAGCAGGTTGTCTTTGATGAAAATATCAAAACACTTTCAGACTGTATTGAAGACCCTGCAACCTTCTATACCATTGCTGAAACAGACAACGGCTGTTCATATCGTGTTGACCTGATCAACGGTCAAGCGCTCCTTCAAAAGCGTCTCTTCTATAATACAGGGCTTAAAAGCGTCTACATTTCCGAATGTCAGGACACAAGCTTTGTCTATGAATTCGTAAAAACAAAAGAGACTTGCGCCCCCACCGTTTCGGATGATGGAACCAATTTCAACATTCAAGAGGAAACCTACTTCATTGACGGAACCGGCCTGAAACGGATTGTGATTCCCTGTAGTGCCAATGGCGAGCTTGCTGAAATTTCTGAATCACAGAAGATTAAAAATTATTCGACCTGCGATCCTGAAATCAATATCCCTGAGATGAGGGCCTATGCGAGATATGAAGTATACGCCAAATCCGGAGTGGAGAACGTTCTTATCCAGGGTTGCACAACCGATGTAACCGTTTCTTATGCCATTGGAGAAGATTACACTTCCTGTCCTATTAAAACGGATTTTGTAAACGGTTTTGCCACTCAAACCAAAAAACTTTATTACAAAAAAGGTGATGCAGATGTTTATGTTTCTGCCTGTATCGAATCTGATTTGTCCTACCTGATCCAAGATACTGTAACGGGCTGCACTTACCGAATTGACATTCAGAATAAACAGGCGATTTTACAGAAGCGGGAATATTACAACATATCGGGGGCCCTAACGTATGTTACCGATTGCCACGATACCGACCAAATATCACCGATTGTTTCCTCAACTGAATATTGTTCTCAAGATCTGTCTGATGATGGTCTATTTATCAACGAGACAAAAGAATCGTTCTATGTGAATTACCTGGGCGAGAAGGTGATCGTCCAGGCTTGCGCCCAAACAGGTATTTCCCTCACGGTCCCTGACGAATACAAGCACCGCAACTATGAAAACTGCGATCACCTTGTCGATATGCCAAACAACAAGGTTCATCCTCAATACCATACTTTCGTTGAATATGGCGGCGAATCAGTTATGACGATAGGTTGTATGCCAGATATGGATATAACTTATGGTCTATTAACCGATTTTTCCGACTGCGACCCCAAGATTGATTATGTGAATGATGAAGTCACTGAACTTGTCAAATGGTACTTCAAAAAAGGACCTGAAGATATCTATGTGACCGAATGTATTGAATCAAACACAAAATATCCAATCCAAGCCAGATCCGATATTTGCGAAGTTCTGTCGGTTGAAAATGAGCCAGATAAGGTCATTGAGCAGAACAAGCTATACTATATCGACTCCCAGGGGCAGTTAAAATATGTCTCTGCCTGTACGCCAACCGCCTATCTTCTAAACGTCACTACTCCTGTATGTTCTGATTCCCAAGCAGCCGGATCTGCCCGGTACATACATAATTTTCCAGCCGGGGAATCCTATATTGCTGTTAAAAAAATGTATGGCTCCCAAATGATCGAAAATTGTCATGCCAGCGCAAATCATGCAGCCATGACACACTATGAGGAAGGTTGCAGCTGGTCCCACGATGATGCGCACTATCGTTCGACTTTAAACGTCAGGACCTACCTCAATGATGCCATAACCGGATCAAAAATCTATCTGGACGGCTGTCACGCTTCGCAAACTTATGTTTCCTATTCATATGCAGGAACATTTCAGGGAGGGGGTAATGGCGGATCGTGCGGAGGCGGGTTTTATTGGGCTGCTGTTCCAGCCGACAATCAAACCTGTGTTGCTTCTGCTACGATGAACGATTTTGGTAGCTGGTCTCTCACATACTCAACGCTTTCAGTTAATCCGGCTCAATGGGCGGCGCGATCCTTAGGCGCATATATGACCGGAAACTATATAGGCGAATACAGAAGATATGTTCGTCCTGACAATTCAACATATGATGTCTGGTTTAAAAACCGGTGCGGTCTTGCAAAATATAAGATCTATCCCGTTCCCTATACAACGGATGGATGGGGTCACGCTCTTTGTAATGCCAGTAATTTTCTTATTCCGTCATCAGCCAACGACTTTGCTGCGATCTACCTTGGAGCTGGTTACAACTGGTAGCAGGATCTAAAAACCATTTTCAATGAGTTGCTTGCTATGGCAAATCCAATCGGTTTTTTAAAAGAAACCCTCAAATCGATAGAGAAATACCTGTCGATGAAAAATATTGTTGAAATCATGATTAACCAGCCTTGCGAGGTTATTGTCGAAGACAACAAAGGCAAATTCAAGGTTTTCAAGGACAACACACTCAATCTGAAAACGCTTCAAACGATTTGTCATAGCATAGCCAATTTTACCCAACAGACATTGTCCGAAGACTACCCGGTCTTATCAACATTCATTCCTGTTTGGGGCTACCGCTTCCAGGCGGTTGTCGGGGGAAATGTAGAATCCAGAATATCTATCTCCATCCGGATCGGAAACGTCAGAACATTTTCTTTGGAAAACTATTTCAATAAAGAAACAGCAGCAATGGTTGAAAAATATGTCGTCAATGGTGCCAATATTTTAATCTCAGGCGGGACTTCCACCGGAAAAACAACGTGCATAAACTCTTTGATTCAGTACATTCCAAAAGATCTGCGCATTATTACCCTTGAGAACATGCGCGAGCTTTCTGTTCCCCACTCCAACCGGGTCCACCTGACTGTTTCCGAATCCAAATCTTCTGAATCATACAAGCTGCTTTCTAATTCAATACTCCGTATGCGGCCTGACCGGATCATCATTGGAGAACTGACCACCGATTTAACTGAGTTTTATCTCAGGCTTTCAAATACCGGACATGACGGTTCAATGACTACTTTACATGCTGACAGCCCGGTTAAAGCCCTCGATGCGATTTTGAGGAACCTTTTGATCGCCGGGGCATCATTCGATGTCTCCTTGATGGATTACATTTCAAACACAATCCATTTCGTTGTGCAACTCTCCAGGTCCGCAGGAAGAAAGATCTCAGCGGAAATATTTAAAACAAGTCTGATTTTTGACAAAGACAAAGGAACCACTGTTTTTGAAGCGCTACCCCTTGTTCCTTAAGACATTCTTTTATTTATTGATACCCAGGATAATCATGCTGCGTCTTTCGTATATTCATCAAAAGCTTAATTCCAGTGGTTTTAAGCAATGCCGGCAATGTCACCTGGTTGAGCGATCGCTACGAATAAAGAAGGTTGTATATTGTTTTTTTTCCTTTGAATTTATCTCAAGCCTTATTCTGTTCTTTGCCACTGTTTTCAGGGCCTTTATCCCCCTGGTTCTTACTGAAAAAGGTTTGTTATGAATGAAAATAAAAGCGAGTCTTACGATCTCTTACGGTATGTCTGGTACAGCTTAATCTTAGCTCTGTTTTATGTATTCAATCGTTTTTACCAGTTCTACTATAACTCGACTTCACAATTTATCTATTTTGATCTGATTAAGCATTACGCAAAAAAGAATTTTTCTGAGTATCCACCCCATTTTGTTATTTCGCTGATCCTTTTTGCCCTGTTAGCATCTGTCATCGTTTTCATCAATCCATTTCAAACCCTTTATGAGCAGAACCGTATCCACGGATCGGCCCGGTTTGCGAAAAGAAAAGACATCAAAAAACTCGGCCTTTTTAAAGCCAAAGGCACCGTTTTATGTAAATGGAATTCTAAAATTCTGTATGTTTCGGATCCACTTTCCATTTTACTGCTGGCCCCCCCGGGAACAGGAAAATCGGCCGGTATTGCCATACCGACGCTGTTTTTAAATCCCCATTCAATCATTGCCCTGGACGTAAAAAAGGAACTTTTTCAAATAACGTCAAAACACAGACACACATTTTCCCATGTCATGCTTTTTGAACCCACCAGCGATACCACAAGCTGCTGGAATCCCCTTGATAAAAGCGTTTTGCCTGATTCTCTGGCTGAAATCTACGTCCGTGTTCAGCAGATTGCATCAAACATCTTTATAAAATCAGAATCAACGTCTGACCCCTACTGGATCGATTCAGCTCGAGAACTTTTTATCAATATTGCCATGGCTCTTATCCAAAGGGACGGAGGAACCTCTATCCCCTTGGTTTATGAGGGTACATTAGGGGATGGCAATATTCCGAGGAAAGATTCTGTTGCTGATTTAGGAGAAACAGAAGGTTTATATGATCCGGTAGCAAAGAAACTGAGCGCATACAGGCACACAGCAGATCAGCAGTTTTCAGGAACTTTGGGAACGTTTGATACCGGTTTAATGGGGTTTCAAGATCCAAGAGTAAAAGCAGCAGTCAGTAAATGTGACATTAAATTTAAAGATTTAAGAGGGATCAAAGGTCCGGATGGGATTTTTAAACCGGTAACACTCTATCTGGTGATTAAACCAGTAGACGTTGAACGGCTTTCTCCTTTGATTCGCGTCTTTTTCGAGTCATTGTCAAAGTATTTGCTTTCGACTGAGTGGAATAAGTCAACAGAACACATGATCACGTTTTTGCTCGATGAGTTTCCAAGGCTTGGCAAGATGGAGGATATCATCAAGATGCCAGCCCTTTCCAGGGGCCAGGGAGTTAACAGCATACTGATTGCACAGGACGCAGGACAGATAGAAAGGGTCTATTCGAAGTCGGGACGCGAAGAGATTATGTCAACCACTGCCTATAAAGTCATTCCTTCTCAAAACTCCTTTGAATCAGCCAGGCTCATATCTGATTCAATCGGTGATATGACTATCAAATCCAACTCTTCATCTCAATCAAACACCGATTTTTTAAGGTCTAATATCTCAAAAAGGGAGCAGGCAAAAAAATTGTTGTCACCCCAAAAAATCATGTCCTTGAAGTTTGGTAAATGCTACATCATTTCCCAATTTGCAGCCGAAACACCGATTAACGGCAAACTTTATCTCTGGTTTAAAGATAAAAAGCTTCTGAAAATTGCCGGTGAGCTGCCTGAAAATCTCATTTTTCGACCTGATACAATGGTAAGCACAGATCCTAAGGGCATTACAAAAAAAGGCTATACGCTACCGTCACAGGAAGTGCTTGATGAATACTACAACAACCATTCATTCAAAGCTTCAGAAGATACCAGTTCAGATCTTGATTTATCTTCTTCTGAATCTTCAAAAAGCGTTCTTACAGATGAAACCCCCGTTTGTCCCCCAGCTGAAGCTGAATCATCTTCAGTTCCCGATATCGTGTCTGAAGATGATCAAGACTTTTCCGCTTCAGCTCTTATTTCACCCCAATCAATTAACCATAATTCAATGGAGGTAATAAACGGCGATATTTCTGTATCATCTGAATCGGCTGAATTTACCGATGAAGATGATCAGGAATCCGAAGCTTCCTTTTCCCAGGATCAGGATGTTTCGCAAAAAATTATTGAAGATTCTATTTTCATCTAATTTTTAATCTCAAAAGGAGTTTTTTATGGATTTCAAAACAATCCCATTTTCTCATCTTTCCTACGATCCCTCACTTGTGCGGGTAACGGTCGCTGATTTTCAGTCCATCATTGATGAGGAATTTTTTCATTTCGACGAATCGGCAGAGGCAGAAGCGCTCATGAGCGACGAAGACCGCCAGGCGGTTGCTAAATTCGATGAAACCTATCATTAAGTTTCTTTTCATTAACATTTGGCCTTAAGGAATCGCATGTTTTACGGTTATCAAATTTTTCCTTCAAAAAACCGGATTTCAGTCGATTTCCTTAATCTATTTGTTTTTGAAACGGCGGCTGAACTTGAAATGTGGATTGATTCAGACATGAGTTTATTTTCCTGTTCACAAGAATTTATTGAAACAGAATCCGGCTCTGATTTGCGTCAGAAATACCGCCGCAATCGATGTTCAGTCGAGGACGCTGAACTGTTGATCGGCTATGGTAAAACCCCAATCAAGCTGAAATCGAATGTTGATGCAACCTTTGCAACAGCAGCGAGTGATAAAAAGGGTGTTGAGAAAAAACCGGCAAACGCTTATTATTCCTTGCTTTAAACGGAAGAACCTCTATAATGGTATTATGATACCCATAAATATCATATAATTAACACAAAAATAGAGGTTCC
>Ga0180009_10003069_pt1 | contig 19259 bp, 20 predicted proteins | sample OS_PC_MetaG_FD_123537 | JGI IMG/M metagenome (GOLD analysis project Ga0180009, IMG submission 123537) | Groundwater microbial communities from the Aspo Hard Rock Laboratory (HRL) deep subsurface site, Sweden - OS_PC_MetaG | ecosystem: Environmental > Aquatic > Deep subsurface > Groundwater...
ACCCCTGTGAGGTAACACATGTTGCCGTTCTCCGCACCCCTTCTTTGTATCTCGCCCGGAGGCACCCACTAACGGTTTTCTCTATGCGGTTTTTCTCTTTTTCTCTTACCTGGATGTTTCTGTCTTTGGTAGACCTATGTGAGATTTAAAGGCAATCGGCAGGGATATTATTGAAAGAATTTACACCCAGAAGGCTCTTGAGTTGTGGTTCAAAAATGAAACGGATGCACTAATGGCAGAGGGATATGAAGTCATGGCCAATGAAGATGAAACGCTTGCAGAGGTCACTCTTGATGCGCAAAGGGAGATTTTAGAATAATGGTGTTTCCGAAACGCGTAGACATCTGGCTTGTCAACTGGAATCCCGGCCGCGGCAGCGAACAAACCGGAATCCGGCCGGCGCTGATTATTCAAAACGACATCGGTAATGAAAAAGCCCCCACAACAATCATCGCGGCCATTTCAAGCTCAATAAAGCTCTACCCGATGAATGTTCTTATTGAACCCCCGGAAGGGGGTCTGGATCGTCTTTCCATCGTAAAGACCAGTCAAATTATGACCGTTTCAAAACAAAGATTAGAAAAACAACTGGGTAAACTGAGCGACTCCGAAATGAACGAGGTAGAGGGCGCGCTCAAGCTGAGTCTTTGCATTTCTTAAATATCAAGTCCTAAGAATGAACTGGGGCACACTCATAAGTTCTAAAGTTTCGAAGCATACAGCCGCTTTCATGCAGCCTGGCTGACTTCGGCATCAATCCTCTGCCCGATATCTCTTTCGACTAAACAGTTAATAGGAAATCAAACCGCTGGTATCAATGATAAAGGCAAAAATCACAATTCAACAAGAATACAATAGGAAGGTGGATCGACCATAAGATCATTATTGGCATAACCATTAATATTTGATATTATTTATATTAATGATTATTGGTACTATTTTTCAATAGAACCCATATAGGGGTTATGAAGCTCACCACGGTATTTTAATAATACGCCTCAAACAGCCGACCCGATTAAAAATTCATCAACGAATCATGCAGGCAATAAAACGGTATTCAGAAGAAGACTGGGCGGGCCTGATGGTTGTTATGCGGGATGCTGTTCAAAGCAGTTGGAAATCTAGCGAAAAATGATCCACGACATACTGGATGCAGGCGGGACGATTCACTATAAAGGAATCCCCAATCGCTACACCAAGGAGGAAGTTGCGCTGCCCAAAGGAATCCGACCAGGAGATTCAAACACTCGAAAGATCCAGTTTATCATCGACCGCGACCTCGCCCGGGACAAGGCACTTCAATAAGGACTTGAAATTATTATGATTACCGCTGAAAAAGTATATGAAGAAATCGTCAATATGCCGACAAAAGAGAGAGAAAAACTATTTGCCGTCATCGCCAGAAGAGGCTTTGAGAAAGACATTTACGGCCATTCGGAAGTTTTTGATGACATAAGGCAATCGCCGTTTACGGTTAAAGAAGCCGCTGAATATATCGAAGTTGCCGAAATTACGTTGCGGCGATGGATTAAGGCAGGAAAAATAACCTACAGACGAATCGGAAGAAACATCGTATTTGACCCCGATTCACTTAAATCATTCAAAAGAAAGCATCCGACAGGAAAGGTCTAAGGTTTACTTTTCAATAATAAAAACACTTATCTCATTTAGAATTTCTTTCAGGGAGGGCATGGTTGAGGAAATTATTTTATTTATTTTATTAGGGGCATGTTTATGATGGGTATAGAAATCTAATTCTGGATGAAGATGACTCTCAACGGCCGATTCCCAGATAGGTAAAGCCAAGCTCCTTCATTTCCTTAGGATCGTAAATATTCCGGCCATCGACGACGATAGGTTGCTTCAGCAGCACTTTCACGGCCCGCATATCCAGATTCCTGAATTCGTCCCACTCGGTAACCACGATCAGCGCATCACAGTCACGAATGGTTTCATAGGGATTTTCGAAGAATTTGACATCTTTAATCTCTTTTTTAGCGTTGTCCATGGCCACCGGGTCGAATGCATGGACCGTGGCTCCCATTTTGTGGAGATCTTCTATTACGTCGAGCGACGGCGCTTCCCTTACATCATCGGTCTTGGGCTTGAAGGACAGTCCCCACACCGCAACGGTGCTGCCGTTGATGTCCAAAACCGATTTCAACTTCTCAACAGCGACAGATCGCTGGTTTTCATTAATGCGGTGTACGGCCTCAAAAAGATCCGACTCACATCCGTGCTCTTTCAAAGTTGCGATCAGGGCCCGGATATCCTTTGGAAAACAGCTTCCGCCGTATCCCAGGCCGGCGTGAAGAAACCGGGAACCGATGCGGTTGTCCAGTCCCAAACCCCTGGCCACGTCCTTGATATCCGCACCTGATGCCTCGCACAATCTCGATAGCTGGTTCATAAAACTGATGCGTGTTGCCAGCATGGCGTTGCTGGCATATTTGATGATCTCGGCACTGCGGATATTGGTAATTAAAATCGGCCGGCCGGTTCTCGCTTTCGCCCGGTACAAAGACGCCATAACCTCTTCCGCCTTTTTACTGTCCGTACCGATAATGATCCGGTCGGGGTTTTCAAAATCCTTCACCGCAGCGCCTTCTCTTAAAAACTCAGGATTCGATACCACGTCAAAGGGGATGTCGCCCTGCTGGTTCTCTTTGATGATATCCCTGACTAAATCGGCAGTCCCCACCGGTACGGTGCTCTTATTTACGACAACCTTATAATCGTTCATGTATCGGCCGATGGCTTCTGCCACCTGTTTGACGGCTGTAAGATCTGCCGCCCGTTCGGAACTGGAAGGGGTGCCCACACAGATGAAAATGATTTCCGAATTTTGAACCGCTTCAATGCTGTCGGTAGTAAATTGCAGCCTGCCGGCATCAAGGTTTCTTCTGAGAATCTCACCCAGACCCGGTTCATATATCGGAAGCTCCCCTTCTGAGAGCATGTTTACTTTTTCGGTATCGATGTCATAGCAGATCACATCGTTTCCCAGGTTGGCAAAACCCGTACCCGTTACAATGCCGACATATCCCGTACCCGCAATTGTCAGTTTCATTCAAAAAACCTCATTATCCGTTATCCGTTCACTGTTGTCCGTTCACCGTTCAATAAGCATAGGGCAAAGAGCAAAGGGCATAGCGTCTGATTAAGAATTCAAAATTCAAAATTATCAACACACCTTGCTCCATGCCCCATGCCCTCTGCCCCATGCCCTATGCTCAAAATCCTATGCTATTCAATGTCGTGGTAGTCCTTGTACCACTCCACAAACTTTTTTATTCCCTCCTCGATGGGAGTATTCGGCTTGAAGCCGACGTCTTTGGACAGATCATCGATGTCCGCAAAGGTTTCGATGACATCGCCCGGTTGAAGGTCCATAAATTCCTTTTTCGCTTCCTTGCCAACGGCTTTTTCAAGCGCGGATATGAAATCCATCAGATCAACCGGTTGATTGTTCCCGATATTATAGATCCTGTAAGGGGTGTATGACGTTCCCGGGTCAGGATCGTCTCCTTCCCATTCCGGATTCGGTTCGGGAAGTTTTCCCATTACCCGTACAACACCCTCGACAATATCGTCTATATAGGTAAAATCCCGTTTCATGTTGCCGTGATTAAAGACCTGAATCGGCTTATCTTCAAGAATAGCCCGGGTGAACAGAAAGGCAGCCATGTCCGGACGCCCCCAGGGTCCATAGACGGTAAAGAATCTAAGCCCTGTGCACGGAAGGCCGTACAAATGGCTGTATGTGTGAGCCATCAGTTCATTAGCCTTTTTTGTTGCCGCATAGAGGGATACCGGATGGTCGACATTATGATGGACCGAGAAGGGCATTCTGGTGTTGGCGCCGTAAACAGAGCTGGATGATGCAAAGACCAGGTGTTTCACGTTGCAATGCCGGCAGCCTTCAAGGATATTGCAAAACCCCACCAGGTTGGCATCGACGTATGCTTTGGGATTTTCCAGAGAATATCGAACACCGGCCTGGGCTGCGAGATTGACGACGACGTCAAAAGAAGCATTTTCGAAAATCTTGTTCAATTCTTCACTATTTGAAAGATCCTGTTCATGAAACGAAAAATTATCAAATGGCCGGAGTTTTTTAAGACGCGCCTCTTTCAAGTTCACGTCATAATACGGATTCAGGTTATCGACTCCCACAACCCGGCAACCATCCTTTAACAGTCGCAGACTGAGATGATAGCCGATAAACCCGGCTGCTCCGGTTACCATTACGGAGTTGTATTTAAGGTTCATAAATGGCCCTCGGGAGTCATGGTGTTCTTGTACCATTGAAACGTCAGCGCAAGACCTTGCTCGAAATCATATTCCGCTTTAAATCCCAGGTCCGACTCTGCCCGGCGGGTGTCTCCCAAAGATGCATAGATATCCCCGGGTCGCGAATCGAGATGAGTCGGTTCGCCATGGAAACCGGACAAACCCGATGTCAGACGCCATAGTTCATTTATGGTCATTGATCGTCCTGTGCCGACATTGAAGACTAGTCCGGCAGCCCGGTCATTATTTGCCGCAAGAAGGTTGGCCCGAACCACATCCTTGACAAAAACAAAGTCCCGGCTCTGGTTGCCGTCTCCAAATATGACCGGCGTCTCTGCATTTATGGATTTGGTCATGAATATGGATATCACGCCTGAATAGGGGGAAGACGGGTCCTGCCGGGGCCCAAAGACATTGAAATAACGCAAACAGGCGGTCTTTACGCCATAAAGATCGCAGTATATGCGGGCATAGTGCTCGCCGTTTAATTTTTGAACCCCATAGGGACTTAAGGGTTTTACATTCATACTTTCATTCTTGGGCAGCTCCGGATCGTCTCCATACACCGCACACGAGCTTGAAAGCACCACCCGTTTGATATTCAGGGTTCTCGCTGCTTCAAGAACGAAAAGGGTTCCGATATCATTCACCATGGCTGAATCAACCGGTTCTTCAACGGTCTGGGGCACGGATACGACCGCCGCCAGATGAAAAACGGCGTCACATCCGCAGGCTGCCTTTGAGAGCATGTCCCTGTCCCGGATGTCACCTTCTTTGAAAGTAATTCGATCCTTAAATGGTAAAAGATTGGATGGATTTCCGGATGAGAGGTTATCCAGTACGACGACATCGCACTTGTTCTCTATCAGTGCTTCCACCAGATGCGAGCCGATGAACCCGGCTCCTCCGGTGACCAGTGCTCTTTGAAAGTTTAACTTCATGCTTGCTTCCTAATCCCAGCGATGGAAAATCAGCGATATTGGAATTGCCGCATAGTAAAAAGCGCCATTGAAATTGATCATGAAAATATGCGGATGCATGGAAAATGTCAAGAAATTCAGATTACCAGGTTATTTAGGACGCAGATTTCCGCAGATATGCGCGGATAATATCATTAATTAAAAAAACTCTTTACCAGAAACTTATTTTCTTGAAAATTAGGGGTTGAAGGATTTACAATTCAGGATATGAAGAAAACTGTACCCAGGATCGACTGTCACAAGTGCAAACATTATTATGTGACGTGGGATGAAAGGTTCCCACATGGCTGTCGGGCCATGAAATTTAAGGGAAGAGTCTTGCCGTCGACTACTGTTCTGTGCAGTTCGAATATGCCCTGCCTGCTGTTTGTTAAAAAAAACCTGAAAAGCAAGGCAACTCAAGAAGATCCTTCTGAGAAATAAGCAGAAACATCAAGCCATGAACGCCAGTGCTAAAATACAACTCAAACTGTACGCGACGTTAAGAAAGTTTTTACCGGACGATTGCGATGAATTGGATATTGAACCGGGATCTTCGGTAAGTGATATTTTAAAACAATTGGGAATCCCGGACAACGAGGCAAAACTGATTTTCATAGACGGAAAAAAGGGCGCCATCGATACGATCCTCAAGGGCGGTGAACGCCTGGGGGTATTCCCACCGGTTGGCGGAGGTTAAAGTGGCAACAGGTATGATTCAGGAAATCAAAAAGTACGCCAAGCCAAAATCCTTTCCGGACAGCGACACTTATAAAGGCATATCTGTCGAACATGTGATTCGGCTTTCCGAACAGTTTGAAGTACCGGGAAAAGAAATCGAAATTGCCGCATTGGAAGCGGAAATTGTTCCCGAGCGATATGCCCGAAATATGAAATCGTACACCCTTGACGATCAGGTCGTCTTGTTGAAATCGACGGTTAGTGTTGTCGGGCTCGGAGGGCTTGGCGGCGGGGTGACCGAAATCCTTGCCCGCAGCGGAGTCGGAACGCTTCTTCTCATGGACGGGGATTCTTTTGAAGATCACAACCTCAACAGGCAGTTTCTGAGCCGGCAATCTCTCCTGCTTACTTCGAAAGCGGAAGCGGCTCTCCAGAGGGTGCGCGAAATCAATTCGTCCATCGCGGTTCGGCATTTCGGGACATTTCTCACAAAAGACAACGGAGCCGATATGATCGAAGGTTCGGATGTGGCCGTTGACTGCCTGGACAGCCTGCACACCCGGACAATTTTGGAGAAATTGACCAAATCGCTCAATATTCCGATGGTCTCCGCTGCAGTGGCCGGCGGATCCGGTCATGTCACCACCATCTTCCCGGAAGATCCCGGGCTCAAGCTGATCTACGGTGAGCAAGTGGATCCTTCCCTTAAGGGTGCTGAAGCCTCCCTGGGGTGTCTGCCTCAGGCGGTGACGCTTCTGTCATCCCTGGAGTGCTCGGAAGTTCTCAAGATCCTGTTGAAAAAGGGGAATCTGGCCCGAAACAAACTGATAGTGGTGGATCTGCTGGACAATACGTTTGATGTATTGCAGTTGGCTTAGAGGGTTATCTGAAACGTAAAAATTCGGGTTTCGCTTCCGGCTTCACCCTTCTTTTTCGGATCGTAGGACCGTTCCAGAAAAGTTGTCTTTCCGGAATATTCCATCCAAATGACGGAAGACGACCGGGTCCCGTAGTTGTCACTGGTGATAAAGACAGGGGAGAGTATCCGTTCCCACTCGATCCCCACACCGGTATCCGGAAGCATATGATCCGGCGGGAGGATCCGGTCGTCAAGAATGTCCAACAGCTTGTCACCGTCAGTCGTCGATTCCGATTCCTCCAGCGCTTTTTGAAATAGCCCTCTGCTCTTTTCAACTTTCGGCCATGGTGTATTCATCAGATGATTGCTCAATCCGTAGGTCCCGGGATTAAGTTCAACGATTCCATCTCCTCTGTTTGAGTAATAATAGAGCGCAGACCGCTCGCCGATGAGCAGGTTGAACCCATTATACAGGTGGGCGCTCTTGTCGACGCCGGATAAGTACCGGTCAGGACCGAGTGTGCCGGACAGGAATTCACTCACAAGGAGACCCCTGGAAGGTGCATTGGTCTTTTTTCGATCCGGTTCCCTGTAATTGGTGATGGCTGCAAACCGCCCTTTTATTGTCACACCGAGCCATGTTCCGCTGCATTCCAAATCTCTTCCTCCGACAATGCCGGTATTCTGATTCCAGAAGGAAAGGGGCTGCGTGGGCCGGTCATAGAACTCATCCCTGTTGGCTGCGGCAACCAGCCGATATTTCGGATGGGATTTGTATGAAAAAAGAACCAAACACATTGAATGTCAACTTTTTGTATGTTAGTTTTGTACGTTAGGTTCTTCTCCAACTTGGAGAAGAGGGTCCAGGATTCAAGGGGTCAGGGGGTCGAGGGTTTTCAGTACCCGGATATCAAGAAATTGGATCCGTTGTTCAAAACAAGGATATCGGCTGTCAAACATGATCGAATAGAGCCGGTATCGTCTTACTTTGAATATCCCTCTGCGTTTGCCGTTTTTGTGGAAACACAAGGCAAAGAGCTTGAGTTGAATTTAGAACTTATTGAAAATATTAAGTATTTCACTTGAATCCTCGAATCCTCGAATCCTTGAACCCTCAGGATCACTCCAACGCTTTTGGAGATGATCCTATTTTAATAACTTAACCGCAGACGTCAATCAATAGTTTGAGGAGGGGATAAATATGAAAGACGTGGTCATCGTCAGTGGCACGAGGACAGCGATCGGTGCTTTCGGAGGCGGCTTGAAATACGTGCCGGTGGTTCAGCTGGGTGCGGTGGTTATCAGGGAAGTGCTCAAAAAAGCAGGATTAAGACCGGTAAAGAGCGATCAGATGGCGGAACTCGCTCCGGACAAACTTAAAGATCAGGGAATCATCGATCTGGAAAAACCATATGCGACCTGGGACGATGGCCTCACCCCCATCGCAGTCGACGAAGTGATTATGGGAAACGTGCTTCAAGCCGGCCAGGGACAGAATCCCGCAAGACAGGCAATGATATATGCCGGTGTACCCAAAGAGACGCCGGCCTGAACAGTGAATATGGTATGCGGTTCAGGGTTGAAAGCCATCGCACTGGGTGCATCAGCCATTATGACCGAAAACGCCGACGTTGTCATCGCCGGCGGGCAGGAGAATATGAGCATGGTTCCCATGGCGCTTCTAAAGGCCCGCTGGGGGCATCACATGGAGCTCACCGGAACCGGAGATATTTACGACCTCATGGTTTTTGACGGCCTGTATGAAATTTTTTATGGATATCATATGGGGCTCACTGCGGAAAATATCGTCTCCAAATACGGCATCAGCCGACAAGAACAGGATGAACTGGGTGTTCTCAGCCACACCCGTGCAAGATCGGCTATGAAAAACGGACACTTCCAACAAGAGATCGTTCCGGTAACGGTAAAGACGAGAAAAAGAGATGTCATATTCGATACGGATGAGCGCCCAATGGATACGGATATGGAAAAAATGGGAAAGCTTCGTGCGGCGTTCAAAGACGACGGTACGGTAACGGCCGGCAATGCGTCGGGTATCAATGATGCGGCTGCGGCCGTCCTTTTAATGAATGCCGATAAAGCAAAAGAAATGGGGCTGTCCCCATTGGCCAAGGTAAGAGCTTTCGGGGCTGCGGGCGTGGATCCAGCCTATATGGGGCTCGGGCCGGTACCTGCCGTCAGAAAGGTGTTGAAGGCCGCCGGCATGAGCTTTTCAGACATCGACATGATCGAGTTGAATGAGGCGTTTGCCGCTCAAGCCATCGGATGCATGCGTGAATTGCAAATTGAAAATGATGTCCCCAATCAAGTGGGAAGCGGAATCTCCTTGGGTCACCCCATCGGCTGTACCGGAGCCAGACAAACCGTCACGGCAATTCACCATATGCAGAGACGGAATCATCAGAGCTGCCTCATCACCATGTGCATCGGCGGGGGCATGGGAATGGCAATGATTTTAGACCGTTAGCATGTCAAAACAAAGTGTGGGAACCTAAAATTTTTCTTTACATAATTTGCTGTTATTGTTAAACTTTATCCGAACTCGGCAGGCGGGTTCCCATTAACGGATATCAGGAGATTCAAAAGAATGGATATCAGCAGGAAGTTGGGTATATTGGTCTTTTTCGCAGTTCCGGCCATCATCGGCGGCGGCATTATTTACGCCGGCTTCGGAGAGAGTTTGACGCCGGTCTTTATCTTTGAGGCGCTGTTGTTGCTGGTTGCCGGCGCTTTTTTCAGCAGGTAGCGGGCTGCTTGACCTTTTGGTCTATCGTCTTTTGAACCGTTGATCGCCACGGTATACCTGTTTCAATGGATGCAAACGGGATACCGTGGATTTTTTTGAATAACCTGCCCCGGAGCATTTAATCATCGAACTTAGTTCGCTTCGCTTATCCCGCCAATTGGCGGGAGAATACTGGAATAATGGAGCGCTGGAATGATGGGATTCGTTGCACTGCGATATTGAACGTCAGTTAAAAACTATAATATCAATAGGTTGTATAATTTCCGAGATGTTATATAAGATGATCAACAGGAGGCGGCATGGAGAATAATTCGTCCCGGGGAATTATGTTGTGGTTTTTTCTCGGGCTGTTTATTGTTTCAACATTCTTGCTCGGATGGTTGATATGGCCTTTTATTTCCATTATCATTCTGGCGGCTGTGGTCACGGGACTTTTTAATCCGTTTTACAACCTGGTCAAAAGAAAATTCAAACCCTCGCTGGCCTCTATAATCACGTGCGTGGTAATCTTTCTTATTCTTTTTGTCCCCATCCTCTTGTTTGTTGGAATTCTCTCCAAGGAAGCTTATGCACTTTACCTCATGGGAAAAAACGCGGTGATCAGCGACCAGGTCAGCCAATTGCTTGCAAGCAGCAAGATTCTTGAAAGAGCCAATACTTTTCTGGCACATTTTAACATCCAACTTACAGGAGACGAGCTGCGGAATGCGGTGTCGGAGATCGGAAAATTTGTGGGATTATTCCTTTACAAACAGGCCAGTGCGGTTGCATCCAATGTTTTGAACTTCTTGATCAATTTCTTTTTTATGCTGCTGATCATCTACTTCCTTCTTCTCGACGGCCACAAATTGAAAACATTTATCACCAACCTCTCCCCCCTGCCCCACGCGCAGGACGGAAAGCTGATACAAAAATTCACGGATATCGCTCGGTCCATTCTGGTGGTGAACGGTTTCGGCGGGCTCATTCAAGGCACCTTGGGCGGTATCGTTTTCATGCTGTTCGGGCTCAACTCACCGTTTCTCTGGGGAGTCATCATGGGCCTGTTGGCGTTTTTGCCCATTGTGGGGATCGGTGCAGTCTTTATTCCCGCGGCTTTGGTGATGTTTTTAAAAGGAAGGGTTGCTGCGGGTATATTTTTCATTGTCTTCTATGTGCTGCTCTCCGGCTTGGTGGAATATGTATTGAAGCCCAGGATGGTGGGGAAGCAAGTCGCGATGCACACGCTTCTGGTATTTCTGTCCATCCTCGGCGGAATCAAACTGTTCGGAATCCTGGGAATTATATACGGCCCGCTGGTGGTCACCGCTTTCTTGACACTGAACGAGATATATAGGTCCAGTTATCAGGATCAGGTCGAAAACGGGGTGAGTTATAACGGATAATATGATTTTCGATTTACGAATTTCGATTTGTGATTTGCGATTTGAGAAACGTATATCGTTCACAAAAAAAATGAAAGGTATTTAGATGGCTCAAGCGGGAAGATCACCTGAAATCAGTATCGAGAGCGAAATGAAGAAATCGTATCTCGATTACGCCATGAGCGTCATTATCGGACGGGCGCTTCCGGATGTCCGGGATGGTTTGAAACCGGTTCACCGCCGCATTTTATTTGCAATGCAGGATCTCAAAAACGACTATAACAAACCCTACAAAAAATCCGCTCGTATTGTAGGTGATGTGATCGGTAAATATCATCCCCACGGCGATTCAGCAGTGTATGACGCCATTGTAAGGATGGCTCAGGATTTCTCTTTGCGATATCCCCTGGTTGACGGACAGGGAAACTTCGGGTCCGTAGACGGTGATCCGCCGGCTGCCATGAGATATACGGAAATCCGGATGATGCGGCTTGCGCATGAAATGTTGGCCGATCTGGACAAAGAAACGGTCGATTTTGTCCCGAACTACGATGAATCATTGAACGAGCCGTCTGTTCTCCCGGCCAAGTTTCCTTCGCTGCTGGTAAACGGATCATCCGGCATCGCAGTGGGAATGGCCACCAATATTCCCCCCCATAACCTTTCTGAAATCATAGACGCCATAAAAACCATTATCGACCAACCCGACATCTCCACTGCAGATCTCCTGGAATTGGTGCCGGGCCCGGACTTCCCCACGGCAGGCATCATATACGGCCTTAATGGAATCCAAGAAGCCTACAGAAACGGAAAGGGAATCATCCGCATCCGGGCTCGGGTTGTCATTGAAAAAGAAAAAAGAACGGGGCGTGAGGCCATTATCATCAACGAACTGCCTTACCAGGTTAACAAAGCCAGATGCATCGAGAAAATCGCGCTCCTCATTAAAAACAGACAAATCGAGGGGGTGCAATACGTTCGAGACGAATCGGATCGAGACGGGATGCGGATCGCCATCGGATTGAAAAGAGACCAGGTCGCCGAAGTAATCGTCAATCAACTTTATAAGATGACCCAGATGGAGGTCAGCTTCGGTATCAACTTATTGGCAGTGGTGAATAACCGGCCGCAACTTTGCGGCCTGAAGGAACTGCTTGAGCTGTTCATCCTTCACCGCAAAGAAATCGTTATCCGAAGAACCCGGTATGATTGGAGAAAGGCCGAAGAACGGGCGCATCTGCTGGAAGGTTTGAGGACTGCACTGGATAACCTGGATGAGGTGGTCACCCTCATTCGGGAGTCGAAAACCCCTGCCATTGCAAAGGAGCGTTTGATTGAACGTTTCGATCTTTCGGCGGTCCAGGCCCAGGCGATTTTGGACATGCGGCTGCAGCGCCTCACCGGACTCGAGCGGGAAAAAATAATGGACGAATACACGCAAGTGATCAAAGATATCGCCTGGTTTAAGGAAATACTGTCCAGCGAGCGCCTGGTGCTGAATATCATTAAGGAGGAAGTCACGGAAATACAAAATGATTTCGGAGACATGAGACGCACCGAAATCGTGGAATCGACAAAAGAAATCACCCTTGAGGATATGATCGTAGAGGAAGATATGGTGGTGACCGTATCGAATGCCGGGTATATTAAAAGGGTTCCCCTAACCCTATACCAGAGCCAACGTCGCGGCGGTAAGGGAAAAACCGCCATGGGCACCAAAGAAGAAGATTTTGTGGCTCGCCTGTTTGTTGCGTCAACGCATCACACGTTTCTCTTCTTTACAAACATGGGGCGGGTTTACTGGTGTAAAGTCTATGATATTCCGCAAGCGGGACGTCAAAGCCGAGGAAAAGCCATCGTCAATCTTCTGAACTTTGAAAAAGGGGAGAAGCTGGCCACCGTCCTTGCCGTCCCAACCTTTGAGCCCGGCAACTTTATTCTTATGGCCACGAAAAAAGGTACGGTAAAGAAAACAGATCTCATGGCCTTTAGCCGACCCAGAATCGGCGGTATAATCGGCCTGGAACTGCTGCCGGATGACGAACTTATCGCAGCCAGGATCACTGACGGCACCTTCAACGTGTTTCTCTGTTCGGCCAAGGGCAAGTCGATTCGGTTCCATGAATCCGATGTTCGACCCACCGGCCGGGCGACCCGAGGGGTGCGCGGCATGCAGTTGGCGCCGGAGGATCGAATCGTGGGCATGGAAGTTTTAAGTCATGGACAGACCCTGTTTGCAGCCACCGAAAACGGATACGGCAAAAGAACTTCCATAGATGAGTATCCGGTTCGAAGGCGCGGCGGTAAAGGGGTCATCACCATAAAGACCAGCAAGAGAAACGGAAATGTAGTGGCCATCCTGCTGGTGGACGAAGACGACGATCTTATGCTCATGACCAACGGTGGTAAAATTATTCGGATGCCGATTCAGGGGATTTCAGTAATCAGCCGGAATACCCAAGGTGTGAAGCTCATCGGCATGGAACCCGAGGAACACGTTGTGGGGGCTGCTAGTCTGGCTGAAAAGGACGACTCAATTGAAAGATAGTTTGGAAATCGGGAATGTAAGTATCGGCGTTGTGGGTGCCGGAAGCTGGGGAACCGCCATTGCGGATCTTCTCGGAACAAAAGGATTCGAGGTAAATCTGTGGGCATACGAAACCGAGGTGGTGGAAGCCATCCGGACCAAAAGGGAAAACCCACTCTATCTCAAGGGGCATACGCTTTCCGATCATATCAGTGTAACAAACGACATTCAGGGTGCGGTATCCGACCGGGACCTGGTCGTCGTTGTCGTCCCGTCTCATTACGTACGCGTCGTTTCTCAGAGATTTGCAGATGCTTTATCAAAAAAGACGATTCTCGTTTCCGCCTCAAAAGGGATAGAGAACCAAACTCGATTAACCATGACGGGCGTATTATCGGAGACCCTTCAAAGCGTTACTGAGGATCGCCTGGCCGTGCTGTCCGGGCCCAGCTTCGCCAAGGAGGTGGCCCAAAAAATACCTACTGCGGTGACGGTGGCATCTAAAAATTTCGAAACCGCCGGGTTTGTGCAGCATGTGTTCGCAACGCCGTCGTTTCGGGTATATACCTCGGATGATGTTGTGGGAGTCGAAATGGGCGGAGCGGTTAAAAATGTGATTGCCATTGCCGCCGGAATAATCGACGGTTTAGGTCTCGGTTTGAATGCCCGGGCCGCCCTGATTACCAGAGGGATTGCGGAAATCAGCCGCCTCGGCATAAAACTCGGGGCAAACCCCTTGACCTTTTCAGGACTGGCCGGAATCGGTGACCTCATTCTAACGTGTACCGGAGACTTGAGCCGAAACTATACGGTGGGCACACTCATCGGTAAAGGTGAATCCATAGAAGCTATCTTGTCAAAGATGCGGATGGTGGCGGAGGGTGTCAAAACAGCCGAATCCGTATACAACCTGTCCTGCGACCTCGGGGTTGATATGCCCATATGTAAAGAAATTTACCATATTCTTTATGAAGGACTTTCACCGAGCAAGGCGCTTCAACGATTAATGACGAGAGATCTAAAAAATGAGCGGGACGAAATGGACCATTAACGGATACGGGATTTCCGGATGAGCAAAGCATCCTCACACCAGCGTGAGGGACACCGAAAGCGGCTCCGGGAGAAATTCCTCTCCTCAGGGCTGGCCGGTTTTCACGATTACGAAGTGATCGAACTTCTTCTCACTCTCGGTACACCCCGGAAGGACTGTAAGCCCGCCGCAAAAGCCGCCCTCACCCGTTTCAAATCCCTTCAGGGAGTATTTGAAGCATCAAAGGAGGAGCTGTGCCGGGTAGAAGGCATCGGACCCCAAAATGTGTTCGGCATCAAACTGATAAAAGCGGTTGCTCAACGATATCTCGAAAAGAAACTGCTGGGGAAGGAGACGATTCACAACTCAAGGGATTTGATTAATTATCTCAATTCTTATATCCGGGACCGAAATCGAGAGTCATTTGTTATGATTCTTTTGGATGCCAAGAACAGGGTTCTGGCAACGCAAACCCTATCTGAAGGAACACTGACCGCAAGCTCCGTCTATCCCAGAGAGGTGGTGCGGACGGCGCTGGAACATCATGCCGCATCCGTCATATTCGCCCACAACCATCCTTCAGGAGACACCAAACCTTCTCATGAAGATATCTCCATTACCCGACAGCTGGTATTTGCCTGCAAGGTAATGGGGATTCAGGTGCATGAGCATTTGATCATCGGTGGAGACGGCTATTTCAGTTTTGCGGATGAAGGAAGATTGAGCCACATGAAAATGGAACTGGAAAAGTACACGTCTTCGAATCATCCATTAACACAATGATAAAAACAGAAAAAAAATGTCCGGATTGTTTTGGCGATCTGGAGGCCGTATTCCCCAAAGAAACGGACGGCCTCAGAAATACGCCTGAAACGTGTCTGCCCTGCCCCCATAAGACGCCCTGTCTGAGGACGGCCGTCTCGGGTCCGGAAGGCCACAAGGTCCGGCATGAAATGATCGACCGCGCTTATGATTCCGGGCAGATGACTTTCTGGGAAAGATGGTCCAAGAGAAAAGAGATTGATCGTAAGATTCGACAAAAGAAGAAAACCGATTGACCGAAGGCGTACCCCTGAATCTTACTGAGTACACGTATTCTAAAATACGGTTACGCATAACAATGCGTTTATTCATACTATGCAAGAGTTTAAAGTGCCTAAAGTGATCTAAAGTGCCTAAAATTAATGTATTCTATCAATTTATATGCTTTCCCCAATGGAGGTAAATATCGATAGTAATTCACTGTATTTATCGTATTCGGCTTTCAAGCTTTTTTAATAACGCATTATTGTCCATTATTAAAATTGACCGCGCTGAAAGCGCATTCCTCAACTTTAGCTCACTTTAGGCACTTCAAATTTAGAATTTTGGACTTCAACATATTCAGAATAGTGGTTTTGGTAAAAAACGTCATCGAATTTACGAATCAGAGTACTAAGCCACAGCACTCTGCCTTTTACTATCCCACAATATTCGACATTCGAAATTCAATCTCTTTTCACAAAATACACAGTTGATATTTTTAAGGAGATGACGCTTATTCGAAAGTCTGCAAGAAAGATACCAATTGACTGCACTGCAAGATAATGATATTTAAGCATATACTTATCACCTACTAACAATTACCATTTTCAAACAGGAGATGATTGTGGCCTTCTGGAGGGTACGTGAAGAACTGAGTCAGACCAGCCGATTGAGACGTTCGTTCTATGAATTACTACGAGATGAACTCGACCAACACATGCTTCAATACGGGTTGATCGATTCCTACAGCAATTTTCATAATGCCGGTCAGGAATACCCCTTTGTTGAAAAACGCGAGTTAAAACCCAGAGCGAGACTACCCGTCCGGGAATATGACCAGCACGACAGTTTCCTCGTACTCTTTGTGGAGGAAACCATTACGGCAGCGCATAAAAAGTACATCCGATTCCTGGATGTCAATAAGACGACAAAAACCAATCTATTGACGACTGAATCTTTGGCGCTGTCCGACAAATTCGAACGGAACCAGAAATACCTGGAATCGGCCCATTTTTTCAGTTTGCTGAAGAGCCTGCTGCACGTGGATTACGCGCTGTTGATTCAAAGGGACCCTACAACACGAAGCAAAGACCGGTACATGCTTTCCCATTTCCACGTGCGGATCGACTGGCCCATCTCGGATGCCGCCGAGGATTTGGCCCAGAGCCTGCGATATATCTCGAAAGATATTTATGAAAAAGGAGACAAGTATGCTGAAGATGCCCAGAAAAAGTTTTTTGAATACTATGGCGTCCCGACAACGGTCGGAGGCAGGCGGACGGCTGCCATTGTAGCTGCGCAGTATTTGAAACGGGTGCCCTGCATTACCACCGTATACGCCGCCAGCAGTGAGTCGAGATCATTGATACGCATTTCGGAGAGGGGGGTGTCCAAAGCCGTTCTTGTAAGATTTTCTGAAAAGTTAATGGAAGGCATTGCAGAAGCAAACAAAATATCTCCCCGCTCGCTCATCCATAACTATGTGGTTGACAGGCAGCGAAAATCCTTTGTTTGCATTTTTCAAGTCACCTATGCTTACACCAATCCCGCCAGATTGCCTGATGACGGCAAACTCAGGGAAATCAAACCGGATCTGAACTGGTTGACGGTGGGCAGCGAACATATCATTCCCAAACCGGGAGTAACAAAATATCCCCCGCTCCCCATCAGTCTGATTTATTCATAGTAGTAGTTACTTAAAGTCTTTTTTTCATTCCTTTGCATTTTATGCATAAACCTTACTCAAGCACCAACTGCTAAAATCTCAAATACCAAGCATCAAATTACAAATAAACCTCAAATTACAATATTCAATGACCAAAACAGGTATAAATTTCGAATTTGGATCATTTTGATTTTTCAAGAATCGATGAAAAAATCTTTTTCAGTTCATTTGCCCCTTGGATCAAACTTTTGGCTTCATCGGCATTCTCTAAATCATTCGTCTTTGGTATGTTCTTTCTTCAAGATCATATTCTCGTTTTGGATTTTGAATTTCGGTCATTGTAATTTGCCCTTCGACTTGGCTCAGGGTGGTGAGCTTGTCGAACCGTTTGTTATTTGGAATTTGCGATTTGGAATTTGCGGTTTATCCGGGTTAGGATTCCATTTCCTTCATCATGGCGATTTCGTCACAATCCGGAAACTTTACACAGATGATGCAATCGCTCCAAATCTTCAGAGGAAGCTCGGATCGATTAATCTCGATGAAGCCGAAGTTTTTAAAAAACGCAGGTTTATAGGTGAGCGTAAATACTTTTTTGATATTGAATTCCCTGGCTTCGGAAAGTGCGGCACTGGTTAAGGCTGTACCGATTTTTTTTCCGAGGTGATCCGGATGTACCGCCAATGATCGAATTTCCGCAAGATCCTCCCAGCAGAACTGCAATGCACAACAGCCGAGAATTGCCTTTTGATTATCTCCGACAAATAAGGAGAAATCCCTGACATGGTCATATAATTCACTGAGCGGACGCGCGAGCAACTCTTCTCTTTTTCCGTATTCATGAAGGAGTTCATGCACGGTCTTGATATCCTGTACGGCGGCTTTTCGAATCATTTTTACCTTATATCATTATTCCATGGGTAATAAAACTCAAGCCTGAATTTATCGGGGAACCAAACTGGTTATGTTTAAAATCTTCATTGTAGTCTCAGTTGAGGTGCTGAGGAATAAGAATATCCAATATTGAACAAGGAATTTAGAATATCGAAGTATAGAATTCCTCACTTCGACATTCAACATTAATGATTCGATATTCGTTATTCAATTTCTCTTGCCAAAAATACAAAGAACCCTTTCTATAGGGGCTAAGGGATTTACCGCGTGGGTTCTGTTCCCTTCTTGAACAGCGCGACAACCCCATCCGAATCACCATCGCCTGCCGGCAACCCGTTTGTGGGGTTGATACGAACCTGGACCACATCATCAGGAATATCAAAATATTGCAGCGGTGTTTCTGTGAGCGCCTCTCTCATAAATTCGATCCAGGCCGGCAGTGCGGCCCGTGCGCCTTCTTCACCATTTCCCAATGTTACATAAGAATCCTGCCCCATCCAGACCCCGGCGGCAATGGACGGAGAAAAACCGATAAAAAGGGCGTCCCTGAAATCATTTGTGGTGCCGGTTTTTCCGGCAATCGGTCGTTTTAACTCCCGGGCTTTCCGCCCCGTCCCCTCACGGACGACACCTTCCAGCATATTGGTCATGATAGCAGCCCCTGCCCTGGACATAACCGCTTTCTTTTTCGGTTCTCTGCGCCAGATCACCCGGCCGGTACGATCCGACACCTCCAGTACTGCGAAGGGTTCGCTGTAATTGCCTTGGTTGGCAAACACCGCATAGCATGCGGTGAGTTCCATCAGCTGAATGCCAGAGGATCCCAAAGCCAGGGTCAAATTGGGTTCCAATCGTGCTGTAATTCCAAGCCTGTGAGCAAATTGCGCAACAGGGCTGGGGCCCAGTTTCTCGATGAGTCGAACGGCCGGTATGTTTTCCGACGTGGCCAGGGCGCGCCTGAAAGTAATTTCCCCCTTATAGGTTTTTGAAAAATTCTCCGGACGCCAGTCCTCTCCTGCGTTGGCGCCTCTGAAAACAATGGGCGCGTCCAGAATTAAATGATTTTGGGGAAACCCCTGTTCGATGGCATAGGCATAGAGAACCGGTTTAAAAGCCGATCCGGGCTGTCTAAGCGCTTGGGTGGATCGGTTAAACGGACTGTCATAGAAATCCTTGCCTCCCACCATGGCCAGGAT
>Ga0180009_10003070_pt1 | contig 19255 bp, 17 predicted proteins | sample OS_PC_MetaG_FD_123537 | JGI IMG/M metagenome (GOLD analysis project Ga0180009, IMG submission 123537) | Groundwater microbial communities from the Aspo Hard Rock Laboratory (HRL) deep subsurface site, Sweden - OS_PC_MetaG | ecosystem: Environmental > Aquatic > Deep subsurface > Groundwater...
CATCTGCGAGGACGTGTGGGTTCAGGGCGACGAGTGCGAGGTCTGCGCCTTGCAGCAAAAGGCCCAGGTGGTGCTCAACATCTCGGCCTCGCCCTTCCACGCCGGCAAGCTGGACATCCGCAAGAACATCATGGCCCGCTTCGCCTCGGCCACCGGCACCTACGTCTGCTACAACAACCTTTTCGGCAGCCAGGACGAGCTGGTTTTTGACGGCGGCTGCCTGGCCATCTCACCCCAGGGAGAGACCTTGGCCTGCGCCCCCCGTTTCCAGCCCGATTTGCAACTGGTGGACCTGGAGCTGCCCCCGGCGGTGGAGTTGCCCGACCTGGACGACGCCCCCCGGGTGAAGCTGGTGCGCCTGCCCCTGCCCTGCCCAGAGCCCTTGCGGCCCGCGGCATCCTTCCGCGCCCCGGCGATGGGCGGCCTGGCCGAGATATACCAGGCCCTGGTCCTGGGCACCCGGGACTACATGGGCAAAAACGGCTTCAAGCGGGCGGTGCTGGGGCTCTCGGGAGGCATAGACTCGGCGCTGACCGCCTGCATCGCGGTGGCCGCCCTGGGCGCGGACAACGTCACCGGGGTGACCATGCCCAGCCAGTTCACCTCGGGCGAAACCCTCGACGACGCCGGACGCTTGGCCGCCAATCTGGGGATCAAGCTCATCACCGTGCCCGTGGCCCACATCTACCATATCTATCTGGACGAGCTTAAGGAGGCCTTCGGCCCCGGTCCGGCCGGAGTGGAGCACGAAAACCTCCAGGCCCGCATCCGGGGCAACATCCTCATGGCCCTTTCCAACCGCTTCGGCTGGCTGGTCTTGACCTCGGGCAACAAGAGCGAAACCGCAGTGGGCTATTGCACCCTCTACGGAGACATGGCCGGCGGCTTCGCGGTAATCAAGGACGTCCCCAAGACCCTGGTCTACGAGCTTTCGGCCTTTGTCAACCAAAAGGCCCAGCGGGAGCTTATCCCCGTGACCACCATGGAGCGAGCCCCTTCGGCGGAGCTGAGGCCCGATCAAAAGGACAGCGACAGCCTGCCGCCCTATGAGGTGTTGGACCCCATTCTCAAGGCCTACGTGGAAAACGATCTGGTGCTGGACGAAATCGTGGCCTTGGGGCACGACTTCGCCACGGTGCGCGAGGTGATCCGCCTGGTGGACATCAACGAATACAAGCGCCGCCAGGCCCCTCCGGGGATCAAGATCACGCCCAAGGCCTTTGGCCGCGACCGGCGCCTGCCCATCACCAACCATTACCGTCCCGGCTTCGACCGAAAGCCCTGAGCCGCCTCTAGCTACCAAAAGGTTGCTCGTTGCGCCGAAACATACCGCATGGTACGTTTCGTCAAGAAACCTTACGATTCGGTGGCGCAAAAGGCGAGAAATAATTTATGAGCCCCCATAACGCACCCTACCAGCGCGAGGTCAAGGAACTATCCCTGCTCTTCGAGATCAGCCGGACCTTGGAGCGCAGCATGGACCTCAGGGACGTCGTGGCCCCGGTGCTGGAGCTTATCTCCAATCATATGGGTATGATGCGCGGCACCATCACCCTGCTCAACCGCCAGACGGGCGAGATATTGATCGAGGCGGCCCACGGTCTTAGCGCCAAGCAGCGCGAACGGGGCCGCTACAAGCTGGGCGAGGGTGTCACCGGCCAGGTGGTGCAGTCGGGCCGGCCCATGGTGGTGGAGCACATCGGCGATGAGCCCCACTTTCTGGATCGCACCGGGGCCCGCAGCAAGCTGGACAAAAGCGACATCTCCTTTATTTGCGTACCCATCAAGCTGGGCAACGAGGTGATCGGGGCCCTGAGCGCCGACCGCCTGTTCCAAGATTCGGTGTCCCTGGAAGAAGCCGTGCGCCTGATGAGCGTCATCGCCTCCATGATCGCCCAGGCGGTTCGCCTGCGCCAGGAGGTGATGGAAGAGCAGCAACGTCTGCGCGAGGAAAATATCCGGCTGCAGCAAAAGCTGCGCGACCGCTTTCATCCCGCCAATATCATCGGCAATTCCAAGGCCATGCAGACCGTATACGACCTCATCGCCCAGGTTTGCCAGAGCAACACCACAGTACTTATCCGCGGGGAAAGCGGCACCGGCAAGGAATTGGTGGCCCACGCCATCCACTACAACAGCCTCAGGGCCAGCAAGCCCTTCATCAAGGTGAACTGCGCGGCCCTGCCCGAAGGCGTCATTGAAAGCGAATTGTTCGGCCACGAAAAGGGCGCCTTCACCGGGGCCCACAACCAGCGCAAGGGGCGTTTCGAACTGGCCGACGGGGGCACCATCTTTTTGGACGAGGTGGGCGACCTCTCGCCAGCCACCCAGGTCAAGCTGCTGCGGGTTTTACAGGAGCGCGAATTCGAGCGCGTCGGAGGCGCCGAAACCATCAAGAGCGACGTAAGGGTCATTGCCGCCACCAACCGCGAGTTGGAAAAGCTGCTGGATACCGGCACGTTCCGCCAGGATCTCTACTATAGGCTCAACGTATTCCCCATCCACGTGCCGCCGCTGAGGGAGAGGGAAACCGACGTCCTGCTTTTGGCCAACCACTTCTCCGAAAAGTTCAGCCAGGCCAACGGAAAGGCCATAAGGCGCATCTCCACTCCGGCCATCGACATGCTCATGTCCTATCACTGGCCGGGCAACGTCCGCGAGTTGGAGAACTACATCGAGCGGGCGGTGATACTTTCCTCGGACGAGGTGATTCACGGCCACAATCTCCCTCCCACCTTGCAGACCGCCGAGGCCTCGGGGACCATACACAAAGACACCCTGGAGTCCACCCTGGAGAACCTGGAGCGCGAACTGATCGCCGACGCCCTGAAAATTTCCAGGGGCAACAAGGCCTTGGCCGCGCGCAGCCTGGGAATCAGCGAGCGGCTCATGGGGCTGAGGGTCAAAAAGTACGGCATAGACCCCCGACGTTTTCGTACCAAAAAGTAGCCTTAATCCACATTTCATACCTATAGGTATTTTTATTGGCAACGCCCATTAGGGCCCCCGCCGGGGGCCCTAATTTTTTGCCATGACAATTCAGCTTGTTACATGATTCGTCCCGCTTGAACCATCCACTGGCACACCCCTTGCCAATGCACAGAGCCAAGCGGCAAGCAGCGAAGGGAAGCAACCCGGCGGCTAGGCTGGCCGCCGGGAAACTGCTCGAAACATCAAACGCACCAACGAGGAGAAATCATGAAGAAGCTGGCAATCACTTTAATCCTGGCATTGTGCGCGGCCCTTTCCCTGGGGCTCTACGCGGCCACCCCGGCCCAGGCCAAAATCGAGGTCAACGCAGACTTCTCGGTGGCCTTCAACAGCAAGTACGTATGGCGCGGCATCGTGGTGGTGGACGACTGGGTGGCCCAGCCCTCGGTCACCGCGTCGGTGGGCGGCTTTTCTTTCAACGTGTGGGCCGACTACATGCTCACCGACCAGAACGGGCGCAAGAACGAGATCGACGAGATCGACCTGACCGCCTCCTACACCTTTGACCTGGGCAAGCTCAGCATCCCGGTGGGCGTGATCCGCTACACCTTCCCTGGCAGCAGCGCGGCCGACACCACCGAGCTTTACGCCGGGATCAGCTACGACTGGATCGTGACCCCCAGCGTGACCATTTACAAGGACGTTCAGGAGTCCAACGGCTTCTACATCCTGGGCTCCCTGGGCTACTCCCTGGATCTGCCCAAAATCAGCGAGTTGGTCGGCTGGTCCCTGGCGGTGGGCGCCTCCATCGGCTACGGCAGCGATGAAAACAACGACTTCTACTACAACGGCACCGACAAAAGTGGTTTCACCGACTACTCGGCCTACCTCTCCCTGCCCTTTGGCATCGGCGAGTACGTGACTCTGACTCCCCAGGTGGTCTTCACCGGCCTGGTGGACAGCGACATCAAGGACAACATGAAGCCCATACAGGACGAGAACAACATCTACTTCGGCCTGGTGATGGCGGCGTCTTTCTAGGTCTGAACGAACCAAGGCCCGGCCAAAGGCGCCGGCTCCGGCCGGGCTAAATCATAAAAGGAGCTGTTAGAGATGATAAAGCGCGTGACGGCCTCTCTAACCACCCTGGTGGGGCTGGGCTTGCTATCCGCCCTGCCCGCCTGGGCCCAAGAGGCGGCCAAAGCCCCCAAGATCAACGACCTGGACACGCTATGGGTCCTCTTGGCGGCCTATCTGGTGTTCTTCATGCAGCCTGGGTTCGCCATGGTCGAGGCCGGTCTGACCCGGGCCAAGAACGCAGCCAACATACTGGCCAAAAACTTCATGGACTTCGCCTTGGCCAGCATTCTCTACTTTATAGTGGGCTATGCCTTCATGTTCGGCGAGGGCAACTCCTTCATAGGCCTGTCCGGCTTCGGCCTCTCGGGCCTGACCAGCGACGGCCTGCCGGTGTGGGCGGCCTGGATGTTCCAGGCGGTGTTCTGCGGCACAGCGGCCACCATCGTTTCCGGAGTCATGGCCGAGCGCACCAGGTTCCCCTCCTACCTCATAGCCACGGTGTTTGTGACCACCCTCATCTACCCCATCATCGGCCACTGGACCTGGGGCGGCGGCTGGCTTTCCCAGATGGGCTTCTTTGACTTCGCCGGCTCCACCATCGTGCATGGCACCGGCGGCTGGATCGGCCTGGTGGGGGCCATCATCCTGGGCCCGCGCATCGGCCGCTACGGACCCGACGGCAAGAGCCGGGTGTTGGCCGGCCACAACATCCCCTTGGCCGCCCTGGGCGTGTTCATCCTGTGGTTCGGCTGGTTCGGCTTCAACCCGGGCAGCCAGTTGGCCGCCTCCGGCACCGAAAACGCCATGGCCATAGCCCTGATAACCATCAACACCAACCTGTCGGCCGCTGCCGGCGCCCTCTCGGCCATGTTCCTGGTGTGGGCCATGTACGGCAAGCCCGACCTGACCATGTGCATGAACGGAGCCCTGGCCGGCCTGGTGGCCATCACCGCGCCCTGCGCCGTGGTCAGCCCCTGGGCCTCCATGGTCATCGGCCTCATCGCCGGCGGCATCGTGGTCTTGGGCGTGGGCCTGCTGGACAAGTTGCACATCGACGACCCGGTGGGCGCGGTGCCGGTCCACGGCTTCAACGGCATGTGGGGCACCATCGCGGTGGGCATCTGGGGCCAGAAGGCCCTGGGCCTGGCGGGCGACGGCCTGCTGCACGGCGGCGGCTTCACCCAGCTGGGCATCCAGATCATGGGCACGGTGGTTTGCGCCGCCTTTGCAATGGCCTGCATGCTCGTGGTATTCCTGGCGGTCAAGGCGGTCATGGGCCTCAGGGTGCCCAAGGAAGAGGAAATCCGCGGCCTGGACATTGAAGAACACGGTATGGAAGCCTATTCCGACTTCCAGATCTTCACCACCAGATAGAAAGGGGGGGAGATCACATGAAAATGATAGTGGCGTACATCAAGCCCGAAAGACTAAACGACGTGAAGCAGGCCCTGTACGAGGCCCAGATCTTCAACATGTCGGTCACCAATGTGGTGGGCTCCGGCCGCCAGCGGGGATTTTCGGAAACCTACCGCGGGGTGGAGCAGGAGGTGAATCTGCTCAAGAAGGTCCGTCTGGAGATCGGCCTCAACGACGACTTCGTGGAGTCGGCCAAGCAGGCCATCATCACGGGCGCCCGCACCGGCGAAATCGGCGACGGGGTCATCTTCGTGCTCCCCATGGAAGAGGCCATGCGCATCCGCACCGGCGAAGAGGGTCCGACGGCCATGGGCTAGATCAAATTCACGGCTAAACCGGGCCCGGGAGGCCTATCCAGAAACCTCCCGGGCCTTTATAATAAGAATAACTTCGCAAGGCGAAACCAACTGCGCCCGGGCAATCCCACCAAACGGTAGGCTAACCCGTGGCTATTCATACCAATTGGTACTTTTCCACCGGCACATCCGGGGAGACTATCTTCTATAAACTTCGCTTGATCAACACCTTGCATATTTCAGCTTGGTTTGGCGCAAAAATTGCTTTGCCAAACGCAAGATACCGATTTGCATAGTGCCGCGCCCAAGGACGTGTGACCGGACGGCTCCACGGCGGAAATTGCGGCCAGGGTCAAGCCAATTTAGTTCTCAAGGAGGAAAACGAGCATGGCGAAAATGACCAAGGAAGGCGTCCTGAAGGCAATACGGGACAACAACGTTAAGTTCGTTCGTCTGTGGTTCACCGACATCCTGGGCTTTTTGAAAAGCTTTGCCGTGTCTCCCAGCGAAATGGAACTGGCCATGGAAGAAGGCATGGGCTTTGACGGGTCTTCCATCCAGGGATTCGCCCGCATCGACGAATCCGACATGGTGGCCATGCCCGACCCCTCCACCTTCACCCTGCTGCCCTGGCGTAAAAAAGAAGACGGCGCCGTGGCCCGCATGTTCACCGACGTGCTCAACCCCGACGGCACCCCCTACGTGGGCGACCCCCGCTACGTGCTCAAGCGCCAGCTCAAAAAGGCCGCGGACATGGGCCTGACCATGTATGTGGGGCCGGAGCTGGAGTTCTTCTACTTCAAGGACTCCAAAGGCACCGAGACGCTGGACAACGGCGGCTACTTCGACCTGACCCCCCTGGACGTGGCCAGCGACCTGAGGCGCGACACCATCATGGCTCTGGAAAAACTGGGCATCGCGGTGGAGTACAGCCACCACGAGGTGGCCCCCAGCCAGCATGAGATCGACCTGCGCTACACCGACGCCCTGACCATGGCCGACAACGCCATGACCTACCGCTTGACCGTCAAAGAGATCGCCATGAAGCACGGCGTGTACGCCACCTTCATGCCCAAGCCCATCTTCGGCGAAAACGGCAGCGGGATGCACGTCCACCAGTCGCTGTTCAAGGGCAAAAAGAACCTGTTCTTCGACAAGAAAGACGAGTTCGGCCTGAGCCCCGAGGGCAAGAGCTACATCGCCGGCCTGCTCAAGCACGCGCCGGAAATCTGCTCCATCATCGCCCAGTGGGTCAACAGCTACAAGCGCCTGGTGCCCGGTTACGAGGCCCCTGTGTACGTGGCCTGGGCCCGGCGCAACCGCTCGGCCTTGGTGCGGGTGCCCATGTACAAGCCCGGCAAGGAAGCCGCCACCCGCTGCGAGCTGCGCTGCCCCGACCCGGCTTGCAACCCCTACCTGGCCTTCGCTGTGATGCTGGCCGCCGGCCTGAAGGGTATCGAGGAGAAATACGAGCTGGCCGCTCCGGTGGAAGAGGACATCTTCGAGATGACCCCCAAGGAGCTCAAGAAGCACAAAATCAACTCCCTTCCCGCCACCCTGGGCGACGCCATCAAGCTCACCGCCAAGAGCCAGTTGGTCAAGGATACCCTGGGCGACCACGTGTTTGAGAAGTTCATCGAGAACAAAACCGCCGAGTGGGACGCCTTCCGCCTGCACGTCACCGACTTCGAACTCAAGCGTTACCTGCCCATCCTCTAGGACCGGCGGCCGCGATTCCAGCCGGGGGGCCTTCGGGCCCTCCGGCTTTTTTTTGGTTCAGCCCTTTCCAACCAGACGGGCATGGGCTATAAAGCGGCCTAGCCTTGAAATTCCGTGAAGGTTGAAATCTTCGGGCTAACCATCTGCCCTAGGAGGCCCCTTGTCCGAAAACAGCAAATCCATCCTGCACCCGCCGGGGCAACACCTGGTCTTGGTAGACGAAAAGGACCGGCAGCACCTGATTCAGGTGCCCGAGCCCGAGCGCGTGGTTCGCCTCAAGAGCGAAGTCCTGGACCACGCCACCCTGGCCGCCCTGCACGACGGCGAGTTGCTCATCACTCCCCAGCGGCGGCGCTATCTGGTTTTCGTGCCCACCCTGGAGCAGGTGGTAATGAACATGCCCCGGGAGGCCCAGGTAATCTACCCCAAGGATCTGGGCCTGCTGCTCTTCTACGGTGACGTGGCCCCGGGCGCCAATGTCATGGAGGTGGGGGTGGGCCACGGCGCCCTGACCATGGCCCTGTTGCGGGCCCTGGGCCCCACCGGCCGCCTTACCAGCTACGACCTGCGCCGGGACCATCTTAACCGCACCAAGAAGAACGTCGCCGCCTACCTGGGCCCGGAGTTTCTGGAGCGCTGGGAGCCGGTATTGGCCGACCCCGTGGCCGAAGGCTTCGGCGGCCGGGTGTGCGACCGCCTGTTCAGCGATATCCCCGAGCCCTGGGACCTCATCACCCCGGCGGCCGAGGCCCTGTCGCCGGGCGGCATCTGGGTGGCCTACGTGCCCACCGTCCTACAGCTCATGCGCCAGATGGAAGCCCTGCAGGGCGAAAGGCTCTTTTGCATGCCCACCGCCTTTGAAGCCTTGCAGCGCTACTGGCACGTGCTGCTCCCCTCATTGCGGCCCAAGCACGCCATGCGCGGGCACACTGGCTTTATCGTGACCGGCCGCCGCCGCTGGTTGCCTCCCGCCGACTAGCGAGGGCCCACAGCCTGTGATACAAAGGTCTTAGAGGCGCGCCATGATAATTTTCGACCTGCAATGCGACAAGGAGCATTCCTTCGAGGGCTGGTTCGAAGACCTCAAGGATCTCCAGCAGCAGATCAAAAAGGGTTTGGTTTCCTGTCCGATATGCGGCAGCGGCCAAATCCGGCGGGTTCCTTCGTCCTTTGGCATTTCCAAAAGCCGTAGCCAAGCCGAGCCAGAGATGGCCGCCAAGCTGTTTGGCCAGTCGATCAAACGATATGTCCTGGAAAACTTCGAGGACGTGGGGCCCCAGTTCGCCAAGGAGGCCTTGAAAATCCACTACGGAGCCAGCGAGGCGCGCAACATCCGGGGCGTGTCCACCACGGACGAAGAGAAGATGCTCAAGGATGAGGGGGTGGAATTTTTCAAGGTGGGCCCCCCGGCCCCCCCACCGGCCGACGGCGGCGAAGAGGAAGACTAGTCCTTTTCCCTCCCGTCCCGGTCTTCGGAGCCCTGCGCCATGGCCTCGGCAGCGCAGGGCGCGTTTTTGGCCACCAAGCGTTTAAGGCGGGCGCAGTACAGGGCGGCGAAGGTGCGGCAGCTGCCGGCTCCGTCCACCGCCTCGTCTCGCGGAAAACTGGCCTCGGGGCAGCCAAGGTCGCACCAGCGCATGAATCCTCCAAAGCTAGGGGGCGGGCTAGAATTTAACCCCATGGCCGGTGGTGGTCAACCCCGCACGCCAGTTGACAAAAAACCGCCTCCTTGATAGCTTGAAAAACTGGGTTTTTACCGGCGTGCGGGTGGGTTGGCCGACCCGGCCCGGGGGCGCGAGGGATATGCGCGGGGTCATAATCTGCATCGGCGATGAGCTTGTCAGCGGGCGGGTGGCGGAGCAAAACTCGCGTTTTGCCATGTCCCGCCTCAGCCCCCTGGGCTTTGCCTTTACCTCGGCGATTTGGGTGGGCGACGACATGGAGGCCATCGCCGGGGCCCTGGACCAGGCATTGGCCCAAGCTGATTTCGTCTTGGTCAGCGGGGGGTTGGGCTCCACCGATGACGACATCACCGCCAAGGCCGCGGCCCGCCACTTCGGCTTGGCCCTGGCCGAGAGCCACCGCATGATCCAGAACCTGCGGGAGTGCTTCGCGGCGGTGGGCCGCCAGGTGCCCCCCGGAGTGGAGCGCATGGCCCAGCTTCCCCAGGGAGCCAAGGTGCTGGACAACACCTGCGCCGGGTTCATGCTCACCACTCCAGCCGGGCAACCGGTTTATTTTTTGCCGGGAGTGCCGGCGGAGAACCAGCGCCTGCTGGCGCGCCAGGTGCTGCCCGACCTCATGCGGCGCTTCGCCCCCCAGGAGGTGGCGGTGAGCCAAAAGTTCACCGTCTTCGGCTTGGGGGAAAGCGAGATCGCCCATCGCCTGGACGGGCTCAACGCCGGCTATCCCGAGGTGGCGGTGGGTTACTATCCGGCGTTCCCTGCCGAGGAGGTGCTCCTGAGCCTGCGCACCGCCGAGCCCCGGCAGGGCGAGGCCCTGCTCAATGAACTATGCGCCGAGGCGGCCCATCGCCTACACGGCATGGTGGTGGGCCAGGGCGAGCAAAGTTTGGCCGGGACCGTGGCCCAGCGGATGATCGCCCAGGAGCTTACCCTGGCCCTGGCCGAATCCTGCACCGGAGGGCTCATCGGCCACATGCTCACCGGGGTGGCCGGGGCCAGCGAATTTTTGGACCGGGGTCTGGTGGTCTATTCCAACCGGGCCAAGATGGAGCTGTTGGGGGTGGAGGCCCGGGTCTTGGAGCGCCAGGGCGCGGTGAGCCCGGAGGCCGCGGCCCAGATGGCCGCCGGGGCCCGCCTGGAGTCCGGGGTGGACCTGGGACTGGCGGTCACCGGCATAGCCGGACCTGGCGGCGGCGCCCCGGACAAGCCGGTGGGCACCGTGTTTTTCGGCCTGGCCGCCGAGGGCGGGGTCAAGACCATGCACCGGCGCTTCATGGGCAGCCGGGGGCAGGTGAAGCTCATGAGCGCCTGGACCGCCCTGGACATGCTGCGGCGCTATCTGGAGGACCATGCGTTCCTTCATCGCCCTTGAAATGCCCGGGGAGGTGAAAGAACACGCCGCCGGCCTGATCCGGGAGTTAAGGCCCAGCGGAGCCGACGTGAAATGGGTGGCGCCCCACAATCTCCACCTGACCCTCAAGTTCCTGGGCGAGGTGGACCCTGGCGCCACGGCGGATATAATCGCGGCCCTGGAAAACGCCTGCGCCGGACGGACGGCCTTGAGCCTGGCCGTCACCGGCTGCGGGGCCTTTCCCCAGCCCCGGGCTCCCCGGGTGGTGTGGATGGGCCTGGAAGGCGAGGTGGCCCAACTGGCCGAATTGGCCCAGGCGGTGGAGGCGGCCATGGAGCCGCTGGGGTTTGAGCCCGAGAAACGAGCCTTCAGGCCCCACCTCACCCTGGGGCGGGTGCGCAGGCCCCGCCGGGTGGGCAAGGCCCCCAACGCCGCGCCCCTGGCCCGGGCCCTGGCCGGAGTGGGCCAAGCCGCCGGCCCTTCTTTTAGAGCCGGGCGGGTGATATTGATGAAAAGCACCCTGACCAAGTCGGGGCCCATTTATGAGCCTTTGCACCGCGTAACCCTGGTCTAGACTGGGGCAACGGGAGGTTTTCATGGCCGACAACGACACCCGCAGCCAGCGGGACAAAGCGGTGGACAGCGCGCTCAAGCAGATCGAGCGCAATTTCGGCAAGGGCGCCATCATGCGCCTGGGCAGCGGCGAGGCCGCCGAGAACGTGCCCGCCATCTCCACCGGCTCCCTGGGGCTGGACATCGCCACCGGCGTGGGGGGGGTCCCCCGGGGCCGCATCACCGAGATATACGGCCCCGAGTCCTCGGGCAAGACCACCCTGACCCTGCACGTCATCGCCGAGGCCCAGAAGGCCGGCGGAGTGGCCGCCTTCATCGACGCGGAGCATGCCCTGGACGTGGGCTACGCCAGGAAGCTGGGGGTCAACGTGGACGACCTTCTGGTCAGCCAGCCCGATACCGGCGAGCAGGCCCTGGACATCGCCGAGATATTGGTGCGTAGCGGCGGAGTGGACGTGTTGGTGATCGACTCGGTGGCCGCCCTGGTGCCCAAGGCCGAGTTGGAAGGCGAGATGGGCGACAGCCACGTGGGCCTGCAAGCCCGCCTGATGAGCCAGGCCATGCGCAAGCTCACCAGCGTGCTGGCCAAGAGCCGCACCTCCCTGATTTTCATCAACCAGATCCGCATGAAAATCGGGGTGATGTTCGGCAGTCCCGAAACCACCACCGGCGGCAACGCCCTGAAGTTTTACGCCAGCCTGCGCCTGGACATCCGGCGCATCGGCAAGATTAAGTCCGGCGACACCGACGTGGGCAACCGCACCCGGGTCAAGGTGGTCAAGAACAAGGTGGCTCCTCCCTTCAAGCAGGCCGAGTTCGACATCCTCTTCGGCCAGGGCATCAACAGCCTGGGCGAGATGCTGGACATGGGGGTGGAGGCGGACATCGTGACCAAGAGCGGGGCCTGGTACTCCTACGGCGACGAACGCATGGGCCAGGGGCGGGACAACGCCATCAACTTCCTGGCCGACGCCCCAGAGATTTATCAAGAAGTATCCACCCGGCTCAAGACCAAGCTGGGGCTTTTGCCCCCCGCCGCCGAAGAGCCGGAAAAATCGGCACAGTAGCCCCCCAGCGTTAGGGAGCGCATAAGCTCATGGCCAAGACCGGCAACGAGATTCGCCAGCAGTTTCTGGACTATTTCGTCAAGCAGCAGCACCAGATGGTGAAAAGCTCCAGCGTGGTGCCCGCCGACGACCCCAGCCTGTTGTTCACCAACGCGGGCATGGTCCAGTTCAAGAACGTCTTCACCGGCCAGGAAAAGCGGCTCTACTCCCGGGCCACCACCTGCCAAAAGTGTTTCCGGGTCAGCGGCAAGCACAACGACCTGGAAAACGTGGGACGCACCCCGCGCCACCACACCTTTTTCGAGATGCTGGGCAACTTCAGCTTCGGCGACTATTTCAAAGAAAAGGCGGTGGTGTTCGCCTGGGAGCTTCTCACCCAGGGCTACGGCCTGGACCCCGAGGACCTCTGGGTGAGCGTGTTCACCGAGGACGACGATGCGGCCCGGCTGTGGGAAAGCGAGGTGGGGGTGCGCCCCGAGCGCATCGTGCGCCTAGGCGAGGACGAGAACTTCTGGGCCATGGGCGACACCGGCCCCTGCGGCCCCTGCTCGGAGATCCACATCGACCAGGGCCCGGGCATGGGTTGCGGCCGCGACGACTGCGCGGTGGGCTGCGACTGCGACCGCTTCCTGGAGCTGTGGAACCTGGTGTTCATGCAGTACGAGCGCGACGCCAGCGGCAAGATGACCCCCCTGCCCCGGCCCTCCATCGACACGGGCATGGGCCTGGAGCGCATCTCGGCCACGGTGCAGGGCTTCACTTCCAACTACGACAGCGACCTGTTCACCCCCATCATGGACTTCACCAGCGAACTGGCCGGGGTGGCCAGGGGCGGCGACGAGGAAAACGACGTGAGCCTCAGGGTCATCGCCGACCACGCCCGAGCCTGCGCGGTGCTGGTGGGCGACGGGGTGATGCCCTCCAACGAGGGCCGGGGCTACGTCCTCCGGCGCATCCTTCGGCGGGCGGCCCGTCACGGCCGCAAGCTGGGCCTCACCGGGCCCTTCCTGCACCGGGTGGCCGGGGTGGTCATGGAGCAGATGCGAGCCGCCTACCCCGGGCTCTACGACTCCCGGGCCTTTGTGGACAAGGTGATCAGCGGGGAGGAGGAGCGCTTCGGCGAGACGCTGGACACCGGGCTCAAGCTTCTCTCCGAAGCCCTGGGCGAAGCCAAGGCCAAGGGGCAAGACACCCTGGACGGCCGCATGGCCTTCAAGCTCTACGACACCTTCGGCTTCCCCCTGGACCTGACCATGACCATCGTGGCCGAGGAGGGCCTGGGGGTGGACGAAGAGGGCTTCCAGGAAGCCATGAGCCAGCAGCGCAGCCGCTCCCGGGCGGCCTGGTCGGGCAGCGGCGAGCAGGCGCTAACCCCGGCCCTGGCCAAACTGCGCTCCCAGGGCTTCACCACCACCTTCACCGGCTACGAGGGCCTGAGCGGCTCCTGCCCGGCCGATCTGATCATGGTGGACGGCGAGGCGGTGGAGAAGGTGGGGCAGGGGCAAAAGGCCGAACTGGTGGCTTCGCGGACTCCCTTCTACGGCGCGGCGGGCGGCCAGGTTGGCGATGTGGGTTCCATCACCGGCCCCCAGGGCCGGGCCAAGGTGCTCGACACCCTCAAACCCGGCGGCGAGATCACCGTGCACCAGATCGAGGTGACCCAGGGCAGCCTGGCCCTGGGCCAGGAGCTGGAGTTCATCGTGGACCCCACCGCCCGGGCGGCCACTGCGGCCAACCACACCGCCACCCACCTGCTGCATGCCGCCCTGCGCCAGCACCTGGGCGAACACGTCAAGCAGGCCGGCTCCATGGTAAGCCCGGAGCGCCTGCGCTTCGACTTCAGCCACTTCCAGGCCATCACCCCCGAGGAGCTCAAAGCGGTGGAAGTCGTGGTGAACCAGGGCATCCGGGCCAACTTGGCCGTGGACACCGAGGTCATGGACCTGGAGCAGGCCATGTCCACCGGAGCCATGGCCTTGTTCGAGGAGCGCTACGGCGACAAAGTGCGCCTGGTGAAGGTCCCGGGCGTTTCCAAGGAACTCTGCGGCGGCACCCACGCCCAGCGCACCGGCGACATCGGCTACTTCAAGATCATCGGCGAGTCCTCGGTGGCCGCCGGGGTGCGCCGCCTGGAGGCGCTCACCGGAGGGACGGCGGTGGAAGCGGTGCAGGCCCTGGAGGACGAAGTGGGCCGGGCCGCGGCGGCGCTGAAGGTGGGCCGCCTGGAGCTGTCCGGCCGGGTCAAGAAGCTCATGGGCTCCCTCAAGGACAGCGAGCGCGAGGTGGAGGCCCTCAAGGCCCGCCTGGCCGGCGCCTCCAGCCGCGACCTTCTCTCCGAGGCCGTCGAGGTGGCCGGGGTCAAGGTTCTGGCGGTGAAGGTGGAGGTGGACAACCCCAAGGCCTTGCGCGACCTGGCCGACACGGTGCGCGACCGCCTGGGCAGCGGGGTGGCGGTGTTGGGCGCCCAAAGCGGGGACAAGGCCCTGTTGTTGGCCCTGGTCACCAAGGACTTGGCCGGGCGCTTCCACGCCGGCAACCTGGTCAAGGTGCTGGCCCCCATGGTGGGTGGCGGGGGCGGCGGGCGGCCGGACATGGCCCAGGCCGGCGGGCAAAACCCGGCGGCATTGGATGAGGCCCTGGCCCAGGTGCCCCGGCTGGTGGCCGAGCAGGCGGCGGGCTAGGCCCGGGACATATCGACAAAAAAAGGGACGCCCCCCAGGGGGCGTCCCTTTGTGTTTGGCATATGGGCCCTAGAGCGGCCTGTCGTCGCCCATGAGCACGTCCGGCGTTTCCACGCCCGGGACGGGCGCACTCAGGTCGCGGCGGTCGATGGCCTCGCCCTCGCGTTCGCGCTTGGGCAGCTTGGACCACTGCTCCTGGGCCTGGCGCAGGTAGTTCATGGCCTCGTTGTAGAGCCCCACATCGGGGTAGACGGTGAGCACCCGCTTGAAGCGGCCCATGGCCGCGCGGTAGTGCTTGGTGTTGAAGTAGTACTTGCCCACCACCATGTCATGGGCCGCCAGGCGGCGAATGGCCTCTTGGGTGCGGGGCTGGGCCCGCACCGCCCACTCGCTGCCCGGGTACTGCTTCATCAGCCGCTGAAAGGCCTCCATGGCCTTGCGGGCGTTGCTGGGGTCCCGGTCCGGGGTCAGCATTTGGTCGTAATAGACCATGCCCATCTGGTAGATAGCGTAGGGTACGGCATCGTTCTTGGGATGCAGGCGGATGAAGTCCTCATAGGCCAGGGTGGCCTCCTCGTAGCGCTGGGACTTGTAATAGGCGTCGCCCACCCTCAGGTCGGCCAACAGGGCGAACCGGCTATAGGGAAAACGGTCCTTCAGCGCCTGGAAAAGGTCGGCCGACTCCTGGTATTGACCCTCCCGGTACATGCTTTCGGCCTCGTTGGCCAAGACCTGGGCCGGGGTGTCAAAGGCCTCGTCCTGGGGCCCCACGCTGCCGCCGAACCAGTTGCATCCCGCCGCCCCGGTCAAGGCCAGCAGCAGGGTGGCGATCAAAAAGCTTTTGCAGATACTACTCATGCACCTCTTCCAGGTAACGCTGGGCGGCATAAGTGGCCACGGCGCCCTCGCCGGCGGCCACCACGATCTGACGCAAAAGTTTGCTGCAGCAGTCGCCGGCGGCGAACACCCCATTCATGCTGGTGTGTTGGTTGCGGTCGTGGATTATGAAGCCTTCACGGTCCATGTCCACCACCCCCCGCAGGAAGCCGGTGTTGGGCGAGGTGCCCACAAAGACGAAAGCGCCGTCGCAAGGCAGGTCGTATTCCACCTCGTCCTTCAGCTTTTTCAGACGCACCGCCTCCACTTTGTCCTGGCCCTTGATCTCCAGGGGAACCTGGGACCAGAGCACCTCGATCTTGGGATTGTTCAGCACCCTCTCGGCCAAGACACCAGCCGCCCGGAGTTGGTCACGGCGATGCACCAGATAGACCTTTTTGGCGAAGCGGGTCAGGAACACGGCCTCCTCGGCGGCGGTGTCGCCCCCGCCGAAGCAGACCACGGTCTGCTCGCGATAAAAGGGGCCGTCGCAGGTGCCGCAGTAGGACACCCCCTTGCCGATCAACAGATCCTCGCCGGGCACGCCCAGCTTCCTGGGCTGGGCCCCCACCGCCAAAATCACCGCCTTGGCCCGAATCTCGCCCTCGGGGGTGGTAAGCACCTTGATCTGGCCGTCGCTGGCCAGCTTGATGATCTCGTCGTTTTTGATCTTCAAACCGAACTTAAGGGCGTGGTCGCGCATGCGGTCGGATAGTTCGAAGCCGCTGACCCCATCGACGTCCCCGGGCCAATTTTCAACCACGTCGGTGGTGAGCACCTGCCCGCCCGGGCTCAGGCGCTCCAAAAGCACCACATCCATAAGCGCACGGGCGGCATAGAGTCCGGCGGTCAGACCGGCGGGCCCTCCACCAACTATCACCAGATCATGAGTAGGCACTAAACGGTACCGGCCTTAGGCCAACTGCTTGTCTATGGCCGCTTGCAAATGAGACTTGCTCACCGCGCCAGTGATTTGGTCGGCCACCTTGCCGTCCTTGAAAAGGATCAAGGTGGGGATGGCGCGGATGCCGTACTGGCCAGGGGTCTTGGGGCTCTCGTCCACGTTCAGCTTGGCTACTTTGAGCTTGCCTGCGTATTGCTCGGCCAACTCCTCCACCACCGGGGCGATGGCCCGGCAGGGGCCGCACCAAGAAGCCCAGAAGTCAACCAGAGCGGGAGTGTCGCTGCTCAGGATTTCGGCCTCGAAATTGTCGTCGTTAACCTGCAAGACGTTATCAGACATGCTTAATCCGCTCCTTTGCCCCATGCTGAAAAAGGGCGCATGTTCCCCACGCCCGTTGCTCCTTCATACCCATTGGGTCACCTAATTTTATATGCTGTGGCGGGGGGTTTGTCAACGCAAGCCCATGCGGCGTGAAGGCCTTTTGCCGCCGGCGTTGGGGCCCGGGGCTTACACGCGCCCTTTATCCAGGGTACACTCTGGAGCAAGGAGTGCCCATGGCCAAACGAAATACCCTGTTCGTGTGTCAAAATTGCGGGGTGGCCCAGCCTAAATGGCTGGGGCGCTGCCCCTCCTGCCAAAGCTGGGACACCATGGTGGAAGAGCCGGCGGGACCGGCGAGAAGGGGCCGGACCTCCGCCCCGGTTAAGCTGACGCCCCTGACCATGGCCCTGGAGCGGCCGGAGGTGCGCCAGCGCACCGGGTTGCCCGAGCTGGACCGGGTATTGGGCGGGGGCCTGGTGGCGGGCATGGTGGTGCTGGTGGGGGGCGAACCGGGTATCGGCAAGTCCACCCTCATGCTGCAGGCGGCCCAGTCCCTGGGCGGGGACGGGGGCCGAGTGCTCTACGTGGCCGCCGAGGAGTCCGCCCGTCAGATCGGGCTCAGGGCCCAGCGCCTGGGATTGGCCGGCCGGGGGGTGGAGCTGTTGGCCGACACCGCCTTGGAACCCATCGCCCAGGCCATGGCCCAGGGCGGCTACCACGCGGTGGTGGTGGACAGCATCCAGGCCCTCAAGAGCGATGAGTTGGCCAGCGCCCCCGGAGCGGTGGGCCAGGTGCGCCATTGCGCCGCCGAGTTGGCCGGGGCGGCCAAAGCGGCGGGCTGCGCGTTGTTTTTGGTGGGCCACGTCACCAAGGAAGGGGCCCTGGCCGGCCCCCGGGTGCTGGAGCACCTGGTGGACACGGTGCTCTATTTCGAATCCGAGCCCAGCCTGAGCCTGCGCCTGCTAAGGGCGGTGAAAAACCGTTTCGGAGCCACCGACGAAGTGGGTGTTTTCGAAATGGGCGAGGCCGGGCTGGCCGGGGTGAGCAACCCCTCGGCCCATTTTTTGGCCCACCGCCCAGCCTCGGCCCCGGGCAGCGCCGTGTGCGCGGCCATGAGCGGCACCCGGCCCCTGCTGGTGGAGGTGCAAGCCCTGGTGAGTCCTTCCGGGCTGGCCATGCCGCGGCGCCAAGCATTGGGGGTGGACCAGGGACGGCTGCACATGCTCACCGCAGTGCTGGCCATCCACGCGGGCCTCGACCTGGGAGGGCAAGACGTTTTCGTCAACGTTACCGGCGGGGTGCGCCTGAGCGAGCCGGCGGCGGACCTGGCGGTGGCTGCGGCCATCGCCTCATCCCTGGCCAACCGGCCCCTGCCCGCCAAGACGGTGTGCTTCGGCGAAGTAGGCCTGGCCGGCGAACTCAGGGCGGTGGGGCGTTCGGCGGCGCGCATGGCCGAGGCCCAACGCCAGGGCTTCGGCCAGGTGCTCACCGCGCCGGGCAAAACCGCCGCCCCGGCGGATTTGGAGCTTTTGAGCGCCGACCGCTTGGACCAGGCCCTGGCCCTGCTGTGGTAACTCTGGCCCCTTGCGTCTTGTTGGGTTATCATAAAGAAATGCGGTCATGGCGGGTATGCGCCGTGAATCTGCCGCGAGTAAGGATAAATTCGGCTTGGGAGGGCTAGTCGTCCATGCCTGAAATCAGCTTGCGCCGCGCGGCGGCGGTTCTGCTCCTAGTACTGGCCCTGGCCCTGACCTCCTGTGGTGGGGGGGGGGCGGCGGCGACAGCGGCTTCACCAAGGCCGACTACCAGTTCCTCTACACCTACAACGCGGTGCATCTGAGCGGCCACACCATCCGCTGGGCCAGCGTGCCCATCGGGGTCTCCGCCGGCGCATTCGCCGACGCCCGCACCGCCTTCAACCGCTGGACCAGCGCCTCGGGCGGGGCGGTGAGCTTCAACTTCGGGGGCAGCAACATCCCGGTGTCCTGGAGCAGCTCCACCTCTTGGTGCGGCCTTACCACCATAAGCTGGAGCAGCGCCGGACGCATCGTCTCGGCCAGGATATCCATAGCCCGCAGCCAATCCGGCTGCTCCGGAGGGGTGGCCGACACCCTGGCCCACGAGGCGGGCCACGCCATAGGCTTTTTGGGCCACGACGCCAGCGGCCTGATGAACCCCTTCGGCGGCGAGCCCATCAGCGACCAGGAAGCCAAATTCATGAAGCTGCTCTATTCCCTGGCCCCGGGCACCGACATCACCGGCGAGTTGGGCAAGTCCCGCTCCTCCAGCGGCACCTACGACAAGTCCGGCAGCCGGATTCACACCATGACCATCAGCCGGAGCAAGTGATGCGCC
>Ga0180009_10003071_pt1 | contig 19255 bp, 17 predicted proteins | sample OS_PC_MetaG_FD_123537 | JGI IMG/M metagenome (GOLD analysis project Ga0180009, IMG submission 123537) | Groundwater microbial communities from the Aspo Hard Rock Laboratory (HRL) deep subsurface site, Sweden - OS_PC_MetaG | ecosystem: Environmental > Aquatic > Deep subsurface > Groundwater...
GTCAATCTGCGGGATTTCTTGTGCGACATACAAAGCGTATGTCTCCGCGCAATCCCTTGATTTCCTTGAGCTTGCCCAAAACTGCCTATTTCCGAATTGGAAACTCACATGTGTCCAAATTTGGTTTCCGGATGGACACTACTTATAATTAAAATGTGAAATTAATCACCGTAGTTATATGTGTCAAGATGTTTTGAATATTATTATCAGAAAAAATATTTATAAATGTGTCAGAAATATGCCCTGTAAGAAAGGATCAATGATTTGCATTTTTTTGCTTTGAAATACGTACGGCATCTTTAAAATCAAGTGTTCCACTATAAATAGCCTTGCCCGTAATAACACCCACAACACCATATTTCTCAATTTTAAGCAGGTTATAAATATCTTCTTTTGTTGAAACACCGCCGGAAGCAACAACCGGTATCGATACAGATTCCGCAAGGCAACGTGTTTCCTCTATATTCGGTCCCGTCTGCATTCCATCTCTGTATATATCGGTAAAATTGATAGCAGCCACACCGCAATCTTCAAATTTTTTCGCAAGATCAATGGCCTTCATCGTCGTTGTTTTAGTCCATCCGTCTATTGCAACAAGACCGTTTCTTGCGTCAATTCCAACAACTATCATTCCGGGATAGTGTCTGCAAGCATCTTTTACCAGCCCGGGATTTCTATGTGCCTCTGTCCCGATTACAACCCTTTTTACACCGATATCAACAAACATGCCGATGGTCTCTTCATTCCTTATTCCGCCACCAACCTGTATATCAACTTTAACTTTTGCAAGTATCTCTTTTATGGCCTCAATATTCCTGGGAGACTTTTCAAAAGCACCGTCGAGATCAACGACATGAATTAATTCGGCCCCTTCATTCTCCCATCTGCAGGCCATCGCTGAAGGATTGTCTGAAAAAACAGTTTCTAAATCCTTTTCTCCCTGCAGGAGCCTGACACATTTTCCATTTTTAATATCTACCGCCGGTATTATAATCATTTCTTGAATAATTTTATAAGCAAGTCATCAAGACCTGAGGTTGCCAGGTCATCGGCAGAAACCCACTCCCCTTTCCTTTTTATAAAAGAGCCTATTTCAAAAAGATTTTCGCTTAATGAGCGCTGGGTCTCATCTACATGCCCTGCCCATAGAACACGGCCGCTTGAAACGCCTATAAGATGCAGATCAAAGGCAACTGAAGCCGGTGAAACGACCGAATAAGTTGTTCCAATCCGTTCGCTGAAACGGTATAAATGACCGATCATAACCGCATCAGCTCCCAGTAACCGTCCGCTTTCTATAAGCTTATTAACTTCATGTGCCCTTGATTCATTGCCGCCTTTAAAATCGTCTGATTGCATTTGGGCCTGATTTGGATAAATAATATTAATATCCGTATTGCTTTTAATAAATGAAATAAGCTGTCTGGTCAGCATGATATCAGAGCCTTCCTGTATGGTTCCGGTAAGAAATACTTTTCCACATACAGGGCATCTCGCATTATTTTCTTTTCCGTAAACTGCTGACACATCTTTGAAAGGCACAATGAGAACTTTTTCAATGCCATCAAGGGGAGACAACGGTTCAGCCACAATCACGCCGGCCTTACAGGCTGCAAGCAATAATGGCGTAAAAAGAAAAAAGCACAGCATTTTGAAACAAAGAGATTGTCTGCTTTGCATAATATGACTCCGACAGAGAAATGAAAGATGCAGGGATTTTTTCCTGTTACAAAACCCCTTTTGTTGATCGGACTCCTTTTATACGATCATCAATTGAAGTTGCCTGATCAAGAGCCCTTCCCGCAGCTTTGAAGACAGATTCAATTATATGGTGTTCATTCTGGCCATAGAAAACATTGATGTGCAGATTCATGCCTCCCTGGGTTGAAAAAGCCCTGAAAAATTCCCTCCCAAGACTAATATCAAAATTCCCTGCCGGAAACGGCGTGGGAGTCACATTGTAAACCAGATAAGGACGATTAGACAGATCAACAGTAACAGAAGCCAGGGCATCGTCCATCGGAAGCACAACATGCCCGTACCGCCTGATACCTTTTCTGTCGCCAAGCGCTTTTTTAAATGAATCACCCAGCACAAGACCCACATCTTCAATTGTGTGATGCAGATCGACCTCAAGATCACCTCTTGCGGTAATAAAAAGATCAAAAAAACCATGCACAGAAAAGAGAGAAAGCATGTGATCAAAAAAGGGGACTCCGGTATCTATTTCATGTTTGCCTGTTCCGTCCAGACAAAGCTTCATAGTTATGGCTGTTTCTTTAGTCTTACGGTCAACATCGGCTGTACGGTTCATAAGCAACCTGTATTTTTATTATGGCGGTCTGGTGGAGATGAGGGGGTTCGAACCCCTGGCCTCGGCGTTGCGAACGCCGCGCTCTCCCAACTGAGCTACATCCCCACATTTTCTATGTGTTTATTACCAAATCGGAACGAAACGGTCAATTTAAAAATATTTATTTTTACGGCAAAAGATGATAAAGCAATCGAACGATTTATAAGAAGCCGTTAAATCAGGAACCACAGGAGAACCGATAAATGGGTTACAAGATTATCTTAAACGATGCCTTCAAGCGTTTTACGCTGGATCAGGATAAGATAAAGACACCCGATGAAACTATCAAAAGTTTTAAAAATAAATTGAAAACTCTTGATCTTGACATTCTTGAAAGTACTGTAAGAATAGACAATGGCAGGCTCGGCATACCAGTCTATTTCAGCAGATGCGGAAAAGACGCATCAGCCATAACCGGAACGAAAAAACAGATGGGGAAAGGAGCCACACCATCTCAGGCAGAAGCAAGCGCAGTTATGGAGCTTGCAGAAAGATTCAGTTTTTTCTCTTTTTGCAGGAATCACGACAATTTTTTCCATGAAAAATATGTAAATATAAAGGAAAATGCAATATCCTTTGAAATGATCGCAAGTTCGGTTCATGACTCTTCCGAGGATCTCGAAAAAGCACGAAAGATATTCGAGAACATGACATTGAAATGGACATGGGCTTACAACCTTACAAGAAAGCAGGAAGTCCTTATCCCTTTCAACTGGTTTTATATGATCAACGAATTCAATGGCCCATCAGCAGGAAACTGCGTCGAAGAAGCATTAAGCCAGGGAATATGCGAAATTATTGAAAGACACGTCTCATCATTAATAAGCAGAAACAACATCGATGTTCCGGGAATTGACCCTGATTCGGCCACTGACCCAATGGTCGTCGAAATGATAAATAAATTCAAATCTGCCGGAATAAGTTTACATATCTCGGACTTCTCCCTTGAGACAGGCTTACCTACAGTTGGTGTACTCGCTTATGATCCATCAACTTTTCCTGAAAAGAGTGAAATCGTATGGACAGCAGGAACAACGCCGGACCCGCAAAAGGCACTCAGCCGTGCGCTTACCGAAACTGCCCAACTTGCCGGCGACTTCAATTCATATTCAAATTATGTCGCAAGCGGCCTTCCTAAGTATAAAAGAATCGAAGAGGCTTCATATATAATAAATCCAAAGACAACGAAAAGCATTCAGAGCCTGCCTGATCTTTCCGACAGCAATATAAAAGTGGAAGTCGAAAAACTCATATCCGTTCTTGCAAAGAACGGGATGGAAATAATAGTTGTAAACACAACACATCCTGAGCTTCAGATACCTGCATTCTATACTATTGTGCCGGGAGCTCATTTTAGGGAAAGAGCAATCGGGACAAGCGTTGGCCTGTTCTGTGCCAAGATAACTGTTGAAAACTTTAAACCTGAAGATGCAATTCATGAATTAAAAAAGATCGGAGAAGCACTTCCCGGAAAGTATTATATACATTTTTATATCGGCCAGACTCATCTTTCATTAAATGATCCGGAGTCTGCGCTTTCCAGCTTCAGGCAGGCGATCGAACTGGATCCTCCCTTACAGGACATTCCGAGTATATATTCATACATGGGTATATGCTTAAAAAATATGGGGAGTTATAAAGAAGCCCTCGATGTTCTGAAAAAAGGTGAGTATTACGATAATGAACGTACGGATATATATAACCTCATGGGTTTTTGCTGTTTTATGCTCAAAGAGCATGAAATGGCGATAGAGAATTTCAAGAAGGTTATTAAAATCGACCCTGGTTCGGCAATTGACTACGCAAACATTGCATCGAACTACCGGGATATGGGAGAAAATGAAAAAGCTATTTATTATTACAAGGTAGCGCTTGAGCTTGACCATTCAATTGAGTTCGCTAAAGTCTCCCTTGCCAGGCTGCTTCAGATCTGATTTGCCCGAACAAACTTTAATAATTATTCATTCCTCTTTTCACGTCCATCATCTGAAGACTCTTTACAAGTTATGACGGCTTCATAAAAAGTCGAAAATCCCGTCACTCCCGTGAAAATCCGCCGCGGCGGAAACTATCTGAAAAGACTGGATAGCGCTGGTGCTTCACTACGTGCCCCGCTTTCGCGGGAATGACGAAAAAAAGGGAATCCGGACTTTTTACGAGTCCGTCAAGTTATAATCTAAGGTGTAAAAATGGACTTTTTAGAACCAAATATTAAAAAATATGGCAATATCTTGTAAATTTTAAGATTTTATGATACTAAATGCAAAGTGTAGAATCTGAACAGGAAAGCATGGCATTAGTAATTATCTCGATTTAAGATAAAATCGGCTGCTTTCGTTTCATTTATTGAAATTCATATTATTAGAAGGAAAACAGGTTATGTCAAAAAAACATCCTGAATGTCCGCTATATAACCCATTAAATTGCAAGGAATATTACAATCCAAAGCTTTGCGCTTTTGTAAGAAAAGACAAGATATGTCTTAAAAAGAAGAAGCCAAAAACAAAAGCAAAAGAAGAGGAATTGTAAAAGGATACCGACAAAGGGGAGTACATTAATTATTAATAAATATTGACATTAACAGAAAAAGTCACGCGTGTCCTGCTGTTGCGGAAAGAAGTGCAGGGTCTATTCCCATTTTTTTCACAGTCTCTTCCCACCGGATTTCAGAAGGTAATTTAAAAATAATATCCTCCGATACTGAACAGGTAAGCCATGAATTTTCCTTTATCTCTGATTCAAGCTGCCCCGGCCCCCATCCGGCACATCCAAGCGCAATAATATAAGATATGGGCCCGCTTCCTACCGCAATAGCCTGGAGTATGTCCATCGTGTTGCTCATGGCAAGATGCTCGGTAATCATGAAGCATCCTCTCCAAGTAAACGGCGCCGAATGGAGTATGAATATTTCACCTGTATGAACCGGCCCACCTATATATACGGGTATTAATTCAGCACCCGGAATATACTCGATATTAAGTTCATCAAAAATATCCTTCCCGGTAAGAGAGGAAGTCATCCTGTTTATGACTATTCCAAGTGCACCCTCTGAATTGTGTTCGGAAATACAAGTCACTGTCCGGTAAAAGTGAGGATCAGCAAGTGCAGGCATGGCTAAAAGAAAATTTCCTTTAAGTGTGACCTGAAAGTTATCTTCCATATCAATTCCGGTAATGTTTTGTTTCAAATCTTGACGGCTTCGTTAAAAGCTAAGTTTATGCCGCTTTGCGGCAACCTATTTCCAACGAACTCAATGGAAGTCCACATATGCTCACTTAATGAGCTTTTTGGGGATTTTTAAATCACTTCGCTAAATCACAAGAAGGTTTCGCCTGCGGCGGTCAAAGCCCTGTGATTTTTAACGCTCAGTAATTTAAAAATCTATTTCCCAAAAATCTCAAATCCGTTCGCATATGACTTCCAATGAGTTCGTTGGAAGTCTCAAAATCGTCACTTCCGTGAAAACTGGAGTCCATAAATACTTGAAAAGACTGGATTCTCGCTTTCGCGGGAATGACAAAAAAAGAAGGATCGGGACTTTTTACGCGTTCATTAATCTTAAGAATTGCGCATTTTATTGAGTTTTTTCAGCAGTCCAAGCCTGTTATTACACAAGGCAAGGTCAAACCACTTGCTGAATAAAGGAACAAGACTTTTTTTAAGTTCCTTCTCACTCGCCGACTTCATTTTCTCAAGTTCTAAAAGGGCATCCGAAATATCGTGTCTGTCCGGATCCTGTTTCAACAAATTATTATATATCTCTGCCGCATTGTCATACAATCCCTGCCTGGCATATATTTTCGCCATAGTAACTGTATTTAAATCACTTGCCTCAACCATTCCTTGCCTTCTCCCCAAATTATCATTTGATATTAAACATTTGACTTGCATGTGTTCAAATTTGGTTTCCAAATCGACACTATTTAATTTTTTCAGGTGTGCCGGCATCTTTAGTATTATCAATTTTAAATATGATCTCGTTTTTACCGATCATTCCCAATTCCTGCCTTGCAACACTTTCTATATATTTAGGATCGTGCTTTAACCTTTCTATCTCATTATACATTAAATCATTCTGGAGAACAAGATCTTCATTCATCTTTATGAGAAGGTTCCTGTCCTTTTTTAGCCGGTTCAACTCAAGCAGGGTATTATCTCCGAAAAAGATCAACAAAAGAAATGAGGATACCACAACAAGCCCGATACCAATCAGTATTTTATGCTTTTTAGTCACCTTTTATTACATCCCTTCCGGCTCTTACATATAAATTTCTAATCTCATTCCTATTAAACAAAAATGAAAAAAAACCATAAGATATTATTCCGGTTAATATGCAGCAGCTTACACTTAGAAAGAGCCTGCTGAAAGATATATTTTCCGCAGGTATAATGGCTGATGCAACCATCCAGACAATTCCACCCATAATCACCGAACATGCGGCAATTTTTATAACCGATTTTTTCAGCTTATTCTCATCCAAAGGTCCTAATTTTATTCCGAGGGCCCGTAACAGAAGTATTACGTTCAGCATTGAAGATAAAGAATTCGCCAAAGCAAGCCCTCCGTGTTTAAGGGGGATCATAAGAAGAAGACTTAAAACGATATTTGTCAACAAAGATACAACCGCAATCCGGACAGGTGTCTTTGTGTCATTTAAAGCATAAAATACCGAAATAATTATTCTAACAGATGAAAACGCCCATAGTCCGGTACTATAATATAAAAGGGCCTGGGCAGTCAATCTAACGGTTTGGGTATTAAACTCGCCTCTTTTAAAAAGGAGCATAATAATTGGCTCTCTTAAGACGATAAGCCCCGCCATACAAGGTAACGTAATAAAAAATACCATTCTCATTGAATAGGAAAAAATATCCCTGACTGCTGTCATATCATTTTCAGATGCATGCCTTGAAAGAGAAGGAAATATTGCCGTCGCGGCAGCAATTGCAAAAATCCCTAATGGAAACTGAACAAGCCTGTCGGCATAATACAGATAAGAAACGCTCCCCTCAGGCAGAACCGATGCCAGAATTGTTCCGATAAACGTGTTTATCTGGTACACCGCAGCGCCAAATATCGCCGGGAACATGAGTACCCCTACCTTCTTAAGGCCCGGATGGTATATTCCGGCTTTATTCCAAAAATATACCCCTTTTTTTATAATAAACGGAACCTGGAGCATTAGCTGGAGAAAACCTCCGGCAAGCACACCAAAAGCAAGTATTCTGACAGACTCTTCTGTGTGGGGAGAAACAAATGACAGCGCCGCTATCATTGAAACATTCAACAGTACCGGCGCAAAAGCCGGCGCCGCAAAATTACCAAGCACATTAAGTATTCCCATAAACAGAGCCGTAAGAGATATAAAAAAAATATAAGGAAACATTATGCGGGTAAGGGAAACTGTAAGCGAGTATTTGTCCGGATCATCCATAAAACCCGGCGCTATCAACCGCACTATAACAGGAGAAAGTATTATTCCTGTAATTGTAACAGCAACAAGAACGACTGATAAGAGACGCACTGCAGATCCTGCAAGGCTGAAGGCTTCATTTTTTCCCTTCTTTACAAGGTATTCTGAGAAGACAGGTATGAAAGATATGCTTAATGAACCTTCTGCAAACAGCCTGCGAAAAATATTGGGTATCCTGAATGCAACAAAAAAAGCGTCGGAATAAAGACCGGCACCAAAATACCCTGCTATTACAATATCTCGCACAAATCCCAATATGCGGCTCAGCAGCGTCGCCCCGCTCACCACACCTGCTGCTTTTGTCAAACGGATTTTTTCCAACTCAGGCATAAATATTTCCCGCTCAAAATAAAACAGGTTGCAAATTCATTCCGGTTTAATCTAATATCCCTTGACAGGCTGTATACTATTTTGTATTAAAGCGCTCTTAAAAAAAACAACAAAAGGAGTACAAAATTTGGCAAATCATAAATCTGCTTTAAAACGTGCACGGCAAAACGAAAACAGGCGCTTGCGCAACAAGTCTTCCAGGTCTATAGTAAAGAACACTGTTAAGGATTTGAGAACTGCGGCAAATAACAAAGAGGATAAGGAATCTGCAGTTAAAAAACTTGATACCGCAAAGTCTGTAATTGACAAAGCGGCAAAAAAAGGCATCATTCACAAAAGAACTGCGGCACGGAAAATATCCCGACTTACTAAACTTGTAAATTCTGCCAATTAATTATTATGCTTTGCCGGAGCTTTTCCTTTTCCGGCAAAGCTTTTATCTTCTTTGTCTCAAAGTGAAACCCGTTGCCCCCGCTTCAAAAGGCCGGGCTTACCGTTGGCAGTCCGGTCAAAATGAGCTAAAAATTATCCGTAAGCCTGTTATATACTTTTTCGGCAAGCCTTTTTGAAAGAACCATAATAGCACTCCGCTTCTTATTTTCAGTTGCCATCTTATCCGACAACACACTGAAAGCCTCATCTGAAGCAATTCCTTTCGCAGTCCAGATTATTTTTCCATTCTTATCGGTCAATTTCAAATTGAGAACAACATTCACCCTTCTTTCAGTAGAAGATTGATCGCCACTGTGCGAAATTGCATCATCGCTTACCGATTCGATTGTTCCTGTCAGATGAGCGTCGGCATCATCTTTTTTTTCAACCGCCTTCCCGTTTCGTGTAAACTCATAAATAAGATCATTTGTAATGATATTTTCAATTCCGCTTTCAGCAGTCTTGTTTTCAAGAACAGATATGCTTACTTTTTTTACCGACGAAGGCAGATCGCCGCCGCCTGCAAACCTGTAACCGCATCCGGAAAAGAAAAATCCGGCAATAACCGTTAAAAGTACTGCAACTCTTATATTTACCAAAACTGCTCCTCCGTTTTCATGTTACGATGTTTACAAGCTTTCTCTTTACAACGATAACTTTCTTCACTTGCTTGTTATTTATGAATTTCTTCACATTATCGTCCGACAAAGCTCTTTCTTTTATTGTATCATCTCCGGAATCGGGACTCACGCTGAATTTACTCCTCAGTTTTCCGTTAACCTGAACCACTATCAGAATATCATCTTTAACAAGGGCATCCTTTCTGTAAACAGGCCAGGGGGCAAGAAGAACGCTTGATTCATATCCAAGAGATCCCCAGATCTCCTCGCTGAAATGAGGGACAATCGGTGACAATAGAAGCACTATTGACTCTATTGCGAACCGGACAACATCTGCTTCCTCCTTAACATCTTTTTTTAACTCAATCCCGTACATCATATTTACAAGCTCCATTACAGCACTTATGGCCGTATTGAAATGGAACCTCTCTTCTATGTCATTTGTAACTCTGCAGATAGTGTGGTGCGTCTTCTTATATAATTCCCTCAAATCACCCTTAAGCTGTCCCGGTTCACCGCAAAATGATCCTGCATCTCTTATTACATCCATGTGCGCTCTTACAAGTCTCCATACCCGTGTAAGAAAACGGTATCCTCCTTCAACACCCTGCTCATTCCATTCGAGATCTCTTTCGGGAGGCGCTGCAAAAAGGCAAAACAGCCTTGTCGTATCAGCACCATATTTATCAAGCAGGTAATTGGGATCTATGACATTCCTTTTTGACTTGGACATTTTTTCAACCCGCCCGATCAAAACTTCCTTGCCGCATTTTTTGCATGTACGATCCTCGGCTTCCCCTTCAGCTTCCTCGGGAAATAAATATCCATGCTCCGGACAGGAAACGGTCTCCTTGCACACCATGCCCTGGGTTAATAGCCTTGTGAAAGGTTCTTTGTATTCAACAAGTCCGAGATCCTTTAAAACACGTGTGAAATATCTTGAATACAGAAGATGTAAAATAGCATGTTCAACTCCGCCTATATACTGGTCAACAGGCATCCAGTAATCAACGGCTTTCTTGTCAAAAAGCCCGTCTTCAAATTTTGGACTGCAGTAACGTTCAAAATACCATGAAGATTCAACGAAGGTATCCATGGTATCGGTTTCTCTTCTTGCATCTTCTCTCCCGCATCCGGGGCATTTTGTTTTTGTGAAGTAGTCAAGCAACGGGAGAGGCGATTGTCCGCCTTCAAGCAGGGCCGCATCTTCGGGAAGCAGTATCGGAAGATCCTTTTCATTAACTGGAACAATTCCGCAGATGTCGCAATGAACTACAGGAATCGGCGCTCCCCAGTAGCGCTGCCTTGATATGCCCCAGTCTCTTAACCTGAAACTCACAGTCTTTTTCCCAATACCTTTTTCTTCAAGAAAAGCCGCAATATCGTCGAGGGCTCTTCTGTTATCTATGCCGTTAAACTGCCCAGAATTAATCATGATTCCGTCACCGGTATATGCTTCGGTCATGGTGGCCGGATCAAGGTCACTGTCATCAGGCTTGACAACAACCACAATCTCCATGTCATATTTTTTAGCAAAATCGAAATCCCGCTGGTCGTGTGCAGGCACAGACATGACAGCACCGGTGCCATATTCCATGAGGGCAAAGTTAGCAGTATATATCGGCATGCGCCTTTCATTCACGGGATTAATGCACCAGGCCCCTGTGAAGACGCCTTCCTTTTCATAATTTTCAATTGCCCTGTTCGACCTCTCCTGCAACGATATTCTTTCAACAAATTCCAGAACATTCTTCTCCTCGCCGGTTCCCTTTGAGAGCCTGATTACAAGAGGATGCTCCGGAGCAAGACACATGAAAGTTGCCCCGAAAACAGTGTCCTGCCTTGTTGTAAAAACAGGAATATTCTCATCCATGTTTTCAACAGGAAAGCTGATTTGAGCCCCTATACTTTTCCCTATCCAGTTTTTCTGCATTGTTGTGACTTTTTCCGGCCATCCCGGAAGCATATCACAGTGGGCAAGAAGATCCTGGGCATAATCTGTTATTTTAAAAAACCATTGCCAGAGTTTTTTCTGCCTGACCGGCTTCCCGCATCTCCAGCACATGCCGGCTTCAACCTGCTCATTGGCAAGAACCGTTTGGCAGGAATCGCACCAGTTGACAAAAGACTCCTTTCTGTATGCATTCCCCCTTTCAAGCATCTTTAGGAAAAGCCACTGTTCCCAGCGGTAATATTCCGGTCTGCAGGTTGCAATCTCTCTGTCCCAGTCATAGGAAAAACCCATTCGTTTCAACTGCATGCGCATGTAATCGATATTTTGATATGTCCAGATTGCAGGATGCGTCTTGTTTGATATTGCAGCATTTTCAGCAGGCATTCCGAACGCATCCCATCCCATCGGATGGAGCACATTGAATCCCTGCATTCTCTTATATCTTGCAACAACATCGCCTATTGTATAATTTCTCACATGCCCCATGTGAATTTTCCCTGAAGGATAAGGGAACATCTCGAGAAGATAATACTTTTTTTTATCAGATTCCTCAGAGACCTTAAACAGACCCGATTTATCCCAGCAGGATTGCCACTTTGCTTCTACAATCTTTGGATCGTACTTTTCTTCCATTATTAATTCCGGCCCCTTTATAACTCCGCCAAATTAAGATGGCTTTATATTTTTAAATAATGTATTAATAGACTTGACCGTTAAAACAGTGCCTTCTAATGCCATAATATAATATAAATAGCAAGGCTGGTGGAAATTTTTTACGGATTACATTTCCAGATGTAAGCTAAATAATTTATTTGACTTACATCAGGCAATTACATATTCAAGCAAAAAACCAGTCGGTTCCAAGTAAATATAAAATAATGATTGAAATTAGATAGATAGAATAAAGATGGGGCCTTAAAAAGTCCATCGCCAGGCCGAGGGCGATTAAGCCCCGGCCTGGGGTGAGGGTGGTATCAACAAAGACATAACCAAGGAAAACATAAATGGGCAGCAAGATATTGATTAATGCGGTTGACCCCGCAGAATGCAGAATAGCAAAAGTTAAAGACAGCAAACTCGAAGAATTTCATATTGAAAGCGCGGCAAGAGAGATCACGCACAGCAACATTTACAAGGGAACTATTGTCCGCATAGAACCCAGCCTGCAGGCTGTTTTTGTCGATTACGGAGTCGAACGCCACGGCTTTTTACAAAAACATGAAATACACAGCGATTATTTTCAGGACAGCGATTCGGGAAACCGTTCAATTACAGGCATAGTCAAACAGGGGCAGGAGCTTCTGGTGCAGATAACAAAGGACCCTTTTATGAAAAAAGGGGGCATGCTTACCACATACATTTCCCTGCCCGGAAGATTCATAGTTCTTATGCCGGGAAGCGAAGGGCTTGGAGTATCCCGTAAAATCGAAGATGAAGAGGAACGTAAAAGGCTGAAAGAAATAATAAGCACAATAAAAATCCCCGAGGGATTCGGTATTATTGTCAGGACAGCAGGCATAGGTTGCACAAAAGCGCAGATAGCCGGAGATCTTGCCTATCTTTTAAGGCTCTGGAAGAATATAAAGGGCAATGTGATGAAAGTCAAATCTCCTGCTCTTTTATATAAGGAAAGAAATCTCGTGGTCAGATCGATCCGGGATTATTTTACTCCGGATGTGAATGAAATCCTCATAGATGACCCGGCAGTTCACCGTGAAGCCAAAGATTTTATAAAAATAATATCGCCGAAACATTCAATGATTGTAAAGTTATATAAAGAAGATAAACCGATATTCACAAAATTTCAGCTCGAAAGCCAGATTGATTCCATTTTTGAGAGCAGGGTCAAACTCAAATCGGGAGGCTCCGTAGTTATCGAGCAGACAGAAGCACTTGTTGCCATAGATGTCAATTCAGGTAAGGCAACCCAGGCAAAATCGATCGAACAGACGGCTCTTGTTTCAAACCTTGAAGCTGCTGAAGAAATAGCGCGCCAGCTCCGTCTGAGGGACTTGGGCGGTCTGATAGTTATTGACTTTATAGATATGAGAGATTCGAAACACAATCTTGAAGTCGAAAAAAATCTGAAAACTTTTGTTAAAGACGACAAGGCCAGAATCAAGTTCGGCAAAATTTCAAGGTTCGGAATAATGGAGATGTCAAGACAAAGGATAAGACCGTCGATCGAATTCGGAAGCTTTGAACCGTGCAAACATTGCCGTGGAAAAGGGGTTACACCATCTCCTGAAACCCAGGGGCTCAGCTTTTTGCGCAAACTTAACCTTGAAATATTAAAGGATGAAATAGCCGGCGTAAAAGGAACCGTTCCGTCTAATGTCGCAGATTATCTGTTAAATAAAAAGCGCAAAGAAATACTTGATCTTGAGACAAGACGCAATTTAAACATACGTATCGAGGGGAGCAATACCATGTTGCCTGGCGATTTTGAAATCATCAGTGAAAAGACGTGATGTTGACACCCTCTTTTGATTCCTGTATCAAAGGCAAAACTTGAACCCTTGAATCCTCGAATCTTGGAATCCTGGAATCCTTTTTCTCGGCTGATTGGGATAAGAACCAATAATATTTACGGATAGATTATGATAAAAAGATACACAAGAAAAGTTATGGGCGACATCTGGACCGATGAAAACAGGTATAAAACCTGGCTGAAAGTTGAAATACTCGCCTGCGAAGCTATGGCTGAAGATGGAAGGATTCCGAAGACCGCTGTTGACACGATTAAAAAAAAGGCGGACTTCAACGCCGACAGAATTAACGAGATAGAGGAGATTACAAGACACGATATCATAGCCTTTCTTACGAATGTTGCGGAATATGTCGGTCCTGACTCAAGATACATGCATTTAGGACTCACCTCATCAGACATTCTCGACACGAGCATGGCATGCCTTCTCAAAGAAGCAGGCGGAATAATTCTTTCCGGCTGCGATAATCTCATGGATGCCATCAGGGAAAAGGCATTTAAATACAAAGACACTTTGATGATAGGGCGTTCACATGGGATTCATGCTGAGCCCATCACTTTCGGACTCAAATTATCCGTATGGTATGATGAAATGAGACGGAATAAAAAACGGTTTGAAAGTGCTGTTGAAACTGTAAGTTACGGAAAAATATCGGGCGCTGTCGGCACCTTTGCGAACATATCTCCAAAAGTCGAGGAATATGTGTGCAGGGGTCTTGGTTTAAAACCGGCTCCGGCCTCGACCCAGATTATCCAGAGAGACAGGTATGCGGAATATTTTACGAGCCTTGCCATAATGGCATCCTCCATTGAAAAAATGGCTCTTGAAATCAGGCATCTTCAAAGAACGGAAGTCCTTGAAGCCGAGGAATACTTTTCAAAAGGACAGAAAGGCTCCTCGTCGATGCCCCATAAGAGAAACCCGGTGGGCTCGGAAAACATGTGCGGCCTGGCAAGAGTGATAAGGTCAAATGCAATGGCAGCCCTTGAAAATATACCCTTGTGGCATGAGAGGGATATAAGCCACTCGTCTGTTGAAAGAATTATAGCGCCGGACAGCACCATACTGATGGATTATATGCTGAACAGGTTTTCCGGCATAATCAGAAATCTTGTCGTGTACCCTGAAAGAATGGCTGAAAATCTCAACAAGCTTAAAGGGCTTATCTTTTCGCAGCAGATTCTCCTTGCTCTTGCCGAATCGGGAGCAACCCGTGAAGATGCATATCAGATGGTACAAGCACACGCCATGAAAGTATGGGATGAGAAAAAGGATTTTAAAACCCTCATTATTGAAGATGAAAAGATATGCGGTCTGCTCGGAAAGGAAAAAATTAAAGAAATATTTGACGTAACATATCATTTAAAGTATATCAGCGCCATTTTTGAACGAGTTTTCAGCAGCAGGGGTTGATTTTTTTTATTATATTCATATAAGGAGGTTTTATTTTGACAAGTATAGCATATGCAATGGGGCAGGGAGGAGTAGCCGGACAGGGTTCAGGCGGTTTTACAGCGTTTATTCCGCTGGTACTCATGTTTGTAATATTCTACTTTCTGCTCATACGCCCTCAGCAGAAAAAGGCCAAGGAACACCGTGAAATGATAAGCAACCTCAAAAAGGGTGACAGGATACTGACTAGCGGCGGCTTGTTCGGGACAATAACAGGCGCGGATGATAACACACTGACCGTGGAAATAGCCGAAAAAGTAAGAGTTAAGATAAACAGGGGAAATGTGGCCGCCCTTGCTCAGTCGTCTGCGCCGGTGCAGCCTTTAAAAGGCAAGGACGCTGAAAAAGACAAAACAGGTTGATAATTTTATACTCAAATAAGTGAGGCTTCCCGCCCACAAGGCGGGGCTTCCCGATAATGTTTTCAATTACACTGTGCCCCTCGACCCCGCTTACAAGGCGGGTTCAAGGGGCACGTTCCGGTCATAAACCGGCTGAAGTATTAAATGAAAGGAACAGATCATTGAAGCTTTTTTCATGGAAACTGATTTTATCTGTTGCGGTCATAATTGCCGCTACAATTTACATTCTTCCTACAATAAACCCCGGCATATGGCCTCATAAAAAAATAAACCTGGGTCTTGATTTACAGGGAGGCATGCACCTTGTTCTTGAAGTTGAAACGGAAAAGGCAGTTGAAAGCACGATCGAGCGCATATCAAACGATCTTAAGGGAATATTAAGGACGAAACATATCAGCTTTGCCGCGATTGAACGCACAGAAGAAACAAAAATATCGGTAGCGCTGCAGGGCCAGGAGAATATTGACGGCTTTGAAAAAATTCTCGACAAGGAATTCAGGGAGCTTCGGATTCTTTCACGCACCAGAGATAATGATCTTCTTAAGATATCAATGGATCTTCCTGATGAGGCAACCGATAGCATAAAGAAACTGGCAGCAGCCCAGGCGCTTGAAACCATCAGAAACCGTATAGACCAGTTCGGCGTCAGCGAACCGGATATCCGCATGCAGGGCGAAAACCGGATTCTTATCCAGCTTCCCGGTGTCACTGATACCCAAAGAGCCAAAGAGCTCATCGGCAAAACCGCCCTGCTTGAATTCAAGCTGCTTGATGAATCCCGCGAACCTGAATTGGCGCTCTCTGAAGGCGTTCCTCCGGGATCTGAAATTCTTTACGAGATCAGAGAAGATGCCCAGACAAAACGCGTAGTAAAAAGACCTTACCTTGTAAAAAAAGGGGCTCTCTTAACAGGATCATATCTCACGGATGCATCCGTTCAGATAGATTCCCAGTATAACGAACCCTATGTTTCCATAGATTTCGATAAAAAAGGAGCAAGAATATTCGAAAATATTACGGAGGAGAACGTCAAGAAACGCCTTGCAATCGTTCTGGACAACAAGGTTTATTCGGCTCCCGTCATACAGGAAAAAATATCAGGAGGTCACGCCCGGATTACTGGAAGCTTCACAACCGAAGATGCTCGCGATCTTGCCATAATACTTCGCGCAGGAGCCCTTCCTGCTCCTGTTAAAATGCTTGAAGAAAGAACTGTAGGCCCTTCGCTCGGCACTGATTCTATTAACAAAGGGCTTCTTTCAATGTGGGTCGGCGGCTTGCTTGTTCTTCTCTTTATGGCTTTTTATTACAAGTGGTCCGGAGTTGTTGCAGATATAGCTCTCATGTTTAATATTGTTATTATTGCAGGAACCCTTGCAGCATTTCAGGCAACTCTCACGTTACCCGGTATTGCCGGTATTATCCTGACAATTGGCATGGCAGTTGACGCGAATGTTCTGGTATTCGAAAGGATAAGAGAAGAGATGTTTCTCGGAAAAACACCCCGGGCTGCAATAGATGCGGGCTATGAAAGGGCGACTTTGACCATTCTGGACTCAAACATCACAACACTTATCGCAGGTCTGGTTCTTTTCCAGTTCGGAACCGGTCCCGTAAAAGGATTTGCAGTAACACTGAGCATCGGAATCATTTCAAGCGTTTTCACCGTGCTTGTTATGTCAAGGATTATATTCGATTATTTCCTCTACTACAGGAAAATTAAAAAACTGAGCATATGACCGGGAGGGAAGATATATTCCTTAAGTCTCATTAAGATGGTCTTTTATAGTCATACAAACTAACATCAGAGGCAACAGATAAATGGAGCTTATTAAACGGGGTATAAACATAGATTTTATCGGCAAGCGCTATATCGCTTTCGCCATATCCGGATTATTGATCATCATAAGTATTCTTTCGCTTATCGTCCGGGGAGGCCCTCAGTACGGAATCGATTTTGCCGGGGGAACACTGATCCAGCTTAAATTCAAAACTCCTGTAGAAATCGGGAAAATCAAGACGGGGCTTTCTGCAATGAATCTTTCAAACTCTTCAGTTCAGATCTTCGGTGATGAAGAAGAGAATGAATTTCTGGTGCGAACCAATGCCCCGGTAACTACAAACAAGGAATTTTCCCAATCTCTCGAGGAAGCTTTAATAACAGCCACAGGAAATGGCGCCGAAATACGCCGCATCGAAATGGTCGGCCCGCAGGTTGGAAAAGATCTGCAGGGAAAGGCTCTTTTCGCGATATTTTATTCCCTCCTTTTTATAGCAATATATATATCGGGCCGCTTTGAATTCAAATGGATGTTGAGCGGACTTACCGCGGCAGTGCTGATGGGGTCCGTTTACTTCCTCTCTCTTTTTAAGATAAACTTGGCCGTTCTCATTGCCGCCGCACTTCTTGTCACATTTGCCATTTTCTGGCAGCTTAATTTAAAATATGCAATGGCTGCAATTGTCGCCCTTGCCCATGATGTAATGATAACAGTCGGGATGTTTTCAATATTTGACAAGGAATTCAGCCTTCCCATCGTAGCCGCCATCCTGACTATCATCGGGTATTCGCTGAATGACACTATAATTATTTTTGACCGCATCCGTGAAAATTTAAAAAAACACACAAAAAGCCCCCTTGCCTTTGTAATTAACAGAAGCGTAAACGAGACTCTAAGCCGTACGATTCTCACATCCGGAACGACTCTTCTTGTTGTTATAGCCCTGTTTATACTGGGAGGAGGAATTATTCACGACTTTGCATTCGCCCTGCTTGTGGGAATAACCGTGGGAACTTATTCTACGGTGTATGTTGCAAGCCCTATTCTTAACGCATGGCAGGGTAAAACGAAAAAAAGAAGATAATATATAAACGGCTGTTCAGGAAACTTTTCTTTCTCATATCCCTTTTATGGAAAATATTCTGCCATGGTTTGTCCTTAAGAGTGTTCCCGGTGTTGGGAATCATCTTTATAAGAGGATAATCAATCACTTCAAATCACCGGAGGCCGCATTCGGAGCGTCCTGCGATGAGCTTACGCAGATAGAGGGCGTTTCGGAAAGGCTCGCAACTGCCATTATAAAGCACAGGGCATCCGAACAAATAAAAAAAGAGATAGATCTTATAGCGGAAAAAGGATTCGGAATTGTAACCATGACCGACAAGGATTACCCCCCTCTCCTTCTGGAAATACCTGATCCGCCTCCTTTTTTATATGTTTCCGGAATTCTGGACAGCTCTTCAAACAACATAGCTGTTGTCGGTTCACGAAATGCAACGGATTACGGTGTTTCAATCACAAAAATATTATGCGCGGATCTCGCTTCCTATAACATAACGATTGTGAGCGGCATGGCAAGAGGAATAGACACAGCCGCTCACGAAGGCGCTTTGATTGGAAAGGGCAAAACAATAGCGGTTCTTGGAAGTGGTCTTGAAAGGATTTATCCGGCTCAGAACATAAAGCTTTTCCGGTTGATTTCTGAAAACGGCGCCGTGATATCCGAGCTTTCTCTCATGGCGGAGCCCGACGCATTCAACTTTCCTGCAAGAAACAGGATAATAAGTGGTATTTCACTCGGAACTGTTGTCGTGGAGGCTACAAAACGCAGCGGATCCCTTATTACGGCAAGGCTTGCGGCGGATCAGAACAGGGAGGTCTTTGCCGTGCCCGGAAGCATTCAGTCCTTTAAAAGCACCGGCACTCATACATTGATAAAGCAGGGAGCAAAACTGGTTGAAAACGCAAAGGATATAGTTGACGAACTTTTATATTCTATCAGGCCAAA
>Ga0180009_10003072_pt1 | contig 19252 bp, 19 predicted proteins | sample OS_PC_MetaG_FD_123537 | JGI IMG/M metagenome (GOLD analysis project Ga0180009, IMG submission 123537) | Groundwater microbial communities from the Aspo Hard Rock Laboratory (HRL) deep subsurface site, Sweden - OS_PC_MetaG | ecosystem: Environmental > Aquatic > Deep subsurface > Groundwater...
CCTCGGACAGTACACGGTCGAGCTGCGCAAGCCGCACCACCTCCCCGTGCGGCGATGGGTCCGGCTGGAGGACTCCGAGCCGATGCAGGTCAGCGTGACCCTGCAGGCGATGGGGACCATCGCGGTGCGGAGCGAGCCGCCCGGAGCCTCGGTCTTCGTCGACGACCAGCTGGTCGGGCCGGCCCCCACGAGTCACGAGCTGGCCGCCGGCACCCACAAGGTCCGCGTCGCGCTGGCCAACCGCCAGGAGCAGGTGCGCCAGGTCACCGTCGAGCCGGGAAAGACCGCCATGCTGTCGGTCGAGCTCGAGCTGCTGCCCGAGGTCAGACAGCGCATCACGAGCAGGCGCTGGAAGCTCGCGCTGGCGTGGGTCGCCATGCCCCTCGGGATCCTCGGCGGCCTGGGGGGTGCCGCGATGGTGGTGACCGGAGAGCAGGACATGGGCCGGAGCCTGGAGCGCTACGAGACGCACGCCGTGCAGGCCGGCATGGAGCAGGCCCTGGCCGACGCCGAGTCCGCGCGGCGGCGGATGGTCGGTGGTTGGGTCGTGATCGGCACGAGCGCCGCCCTGATCGTGACCTCGATCTACCTGTTCGCCGCGGCCCCCTCCCGCGTGGAGCAGCCGGCGCTCGACGTGGCGGTGCTCCCCCGGGGCGGGGACGGCGCCCTGTTCACGGTCGGGGGTGCGTTTTGAGATCGGTCCACTCCTGGAGCGTGGTCTTGCTCGCCGCCCTGGCTGTCATGGGGTGCTCGGACTTCGAGCGCACCAACCCCTACGATCAGAAGCGCTGCGACCCCGCCTGCGACGACCCAAAGGTCTGCTACGACGGCAAGTGCGAGGACAACCCCTGCCCCGGCAAGATGGTGCACGTGGCTCACGCGTCGCTCGACACCTCCATGATGGGCGGAGGGTTCAGCGGGCCGGTGGCCCCGTTCTGCATCGATCGCTGGGAGGCCTCGGGGCAGGCGGGCGGCCCGGCAAAGACGGCGCCAGACGTCCTGCCCCTGTACGATGTGTCCGCCGGCGCCGCCCACGCCGCGTGCCGCCTCGCGGGAAAACAGCTCTGCACCAGGGAGCAGTGGCTGTCTGCATGCATCGGCCCGAACGCGGCCAAGACGAATGAGGGGGACCACGACGACAGATACTTCGGTCCAATCGGAGACCACTGCCACTTCGAGTCATCCTCGCGGCAGAAGACGGGCGCTGCGCCGAAGTGCGAGGGCGGCTACGACGGTATCTTCGACATGGTGGGCAACGTGAGCGAATGGGTCATGGAGTGTAGCTATCAGGATTGCTCCGCGCCCAGCCTCTACCAGGGAGGCTCCGTCTGGGGCGGAGGCTTCAACGAGCAGATGCACGACAGCTTCCCCGAGTGTCAACGCACGACGGAGCATATGTCGATGGAGCAGGTGGCGGCCGCGGAGAAGAACGCGGGGTTCCGCTGCTGCCTGCCCTGTGATGCCGGGGCCTGCAAGGCGGCAGACCGTTTCTGGTTCGACTACTCAGGCAACAGGCAGGGTGCACGGCGCATCCCCAATCCACAGAGCATGTGGGGCAGGTCGGACAAGGACATCTGGGCCGTCGGGCTGGACAGCAACAACAACAACAACAACAACGCCAAGGTGCTCCACTTCGACGGCACCTCCTGGAGCGAGAAACACGAGCTAAGCCAGTGCGGCATGGGGGACTGTCGGATATCGATCTGCGCCACCTCGGCTGACGAGGTGTTTATCGCGTACAACAGCAAGGTCTTTCGTAGCGCCAGCGCGGGCTTGCAGGAGGAGACTCTCCCCCTGCAAGCTGCGGAGCTTCGCGGGATCTGGTGCACTGAGAGCGAGGTCTGGGTCGGGGGCCGTCTTGCGGACCAATCGGCTGCGTTCATTCTTCATCTCGCCGGCGACGAATGGAAGATCCAGTGGCAAGGCGGCGGCACGGTCGAGGCCATCTGGGGCACCGGGCCGAGCGACATCTGGGCCGTTGGCCATGGCTCGACCGTGCTCCGCTACAACGGCAGCAGCTGGGCGGGTGCGAGCACAAGCGGCATCTCAACGGACGATACCCTGACCCACGTCTGGGGCACCTCCACGACAGACGTGTGGATCGTGGGACAGCAGGGGTCGGTCTACCGCCTGGCTGGAAGCACCTGGACCTCGACGGATCCGCAGGGCCAGGTCGCAGCCATCGGCGGGTCAGACAACGACGTCTGGGCCATCGTCAACTCGTCGATCAAGCACTACGAAGGCTCCAGCTGGGTCGACGCCGCGGTGACGCTCCCGGGGGATATGTATTGGGCGATCTGGAGCACCGGCCCGAAGGACGTCTGGTTCGGCACCATCCGCTACTTCTGATCGGGCCGGTGGTTGACAGGCTCCGTGGGTGATGATCATCGTCATTGGCACCACCCGTGCAGACCCTCTTCACCATCGGCCACTCCGGCCACGACCTGGAGCACTTCCTGGCCCTGCTCCGCCGGCACCAGATCGAGGTGCTGGTCGACGTTCGGTCGCATCCATACTCGAGACACCTGCCCCACTACCGCAGGGACGCGCTGCGCGAGACGCTCGTACGCAACGGGATCGAATATCTGTTCCTCGGCCGCGAGCTGGGCGGTCGGCCGACCGGTGACGAGTTCCACGTCGAGGGCCGGCTGATCGTGGGGCGACGCGCCGGCGCGCCCGAGCTTCGGCAGGGCCTCTCGAGGCTGCTCCTGGTGGCGCAGGACAGGCGCGTCGTGATCATGTGCGCGGAGGAGGATCCGGGCAGGTGCCACCGGACGTCTCTGATCGGGCCCGCGCTCGCGCAAGAGGGCGCGACGGTGATCCACATCCGTGGTGACGGCCGACTGCAGGCCGGCGGCGAGGACCGGCAGCTGCCACTGTTCGAGGACGATCAGATCGACCCGAGGTAGCCCTCGATCTCTCGCTCGACCTCCGGCGCCAGCAGGACAGGCGTATGCGTCGACGCGAACTGCCCGACACGGCGGCCGAGCCTGTCCACCAGCGCCTCGGAGTCGAGGCCGAGCTTGTTGCGGTTGATCAGCTTCGAGATCCAGAGCGCCTTGCGGTAGCTCTTCCGCGTGGCGGGGTGGGCCAGGTAGAGGCCGTTGCTGCGCGCCACCTCGTCGATCACCGAGGTGGACAGCGCCTCCTCCGACAGGTCGACGGGCTGCATCAGGTGTCGCGCCTCCTCCAGCATCTCGGCGCTCAGGGCCAGCATCCTGGGGTCGAACAGCTCGCCGAAGGCCATGTACCCCATGTCGTGCACCAGGGTGGGCCGGGTCTGGACCGCGAGCAGGATGCCCCGGTAGGCCTCCCAGGCCGCTTGCGCGTCAACCTCGTGGGCGTCGGTACACCCCGCGGTACCCCATGTCGGCAGATCGAACAGCTGGCCCAGGTCGGCGTACATCCCCACGGTCCTGGACCACTCGGGCGAGCCGTAGCAGACCATGGCGGATCGCATGTCAGCGCTCGAGGTGTTGGCGCCATAGACGTATCTCACGTCCGGGGACCTCAACAGAGCGATGAGCAGGCCGGCGAGCGACTCGGCGTTCCCCTGCACAACTCCCCCCTCCGGCGTGATCGGCGCCCCGATGCCGCAGTTGGCGCCCGGCGCGAAGACGAAGGGGAGCCGGTGATCGGCGCAGTAGAGCAGCCTGGCCATGCTGGTCTGGTCGAAGTGCAGGGGAGACAGGGGCTCGAGATAGAACAAGACATACGGCCGCTCGGCCAGCGCCTGCTCTCCGCCGACCGCGATCGCGGCGATGCGGTGGATGTGGACCACGTCGTCGAGAGTGGCGGCCGTGGCGACGATCGGCCTCGTGGTGCTGCGCACCATCTGGGCCGTGACGCGGGGGTACAGGTGCGGCGCCCCGACCTCCCTGGGCAAGGCCATGGACATCACGAAGTCGAAACCCAGCGCGTCGGCCAGGCGGGCATTGATCCCCACGTCCTCCAGCACGGAGTCCCTCGGCTTTCCCGAGGCAAGGTCCATCTGGCACAGGGCGTCGGAGCCCGGCCCGAAGTATGTACGGCCGTTCACCAGCTCGAGCGCCGGCTCGCCCGTCCGGGCATGCAGCGTGAACCCGCGGCCGACCCGTTCCAGCGCGTCCTGGACCAGCTGGCGCGGCACGAGCACCCGCCCGTCCGGGTCCCGCTGTGCCCCGGCCTCCAGCAGCAGGCTCAAGGCCTCCGGGTGCTCCAGTCGAAGGCCGGTCTGCTCGAGCACCGTCAGGCTGGCCTCGTTGATCGCTTCGGCCTCGGGTCGACTCAGGAAGATAGGATCCACGGCGTCCCCTCGCTCTGAACGGCAAGGGTACCCTGCCCCACCCGAGCGATCCACCCTACGACGGCGTCTGTTTCAGGATCCTTCTCCTGTCGGGGTCCTTGATACGCATCATCGCGAGGTTGTTCAGCAGCACGCGGAGCTTGTCCCGGACGTCGAGCTCGGCCGAGCGCATCACGAGCGGCAGGATCTGCCCCATCCCCATCATCCTGCCGGCCTCGCAGTAGTGCCTGAGCATCGTGGCGACGATCCCGAGGCCATCAGAAACGGCGCCGACAGGATCTCGGAAAAGACGGTGCCGAGCTCCACTCGATCGTTGGGACAGTGGGCCAGCTCGCACTTCCAGCCGAAGATCCACCGGTACTCCTCCACGGGGCAGCAGAGGGGAAAGACGATCTTCGCGGGAGCGTTGATCGACTCCTCGTGGACCACATACACGGTTCTCTCTTTCGCCATCTCCTGGGGCGATGGTAGCCCACGGGCGGCGAGCTTCCAAATGCCTCCAGCTACACGCACAGCCCGTGCTTGCAGCACCGCCCCTCGATCGGATCGAAGGAGCAGTAGCCTTCCTTGCGGCAGAGCCTGCCGAACCGGCGACCTTCGACTCGCCGCGCGTGCTCGTCGTTGCGCATCTCGAAGTAGCGGGCCTCCCGTCGCAGCTTGACGTAGGCCGCGACCCGGTCGAGCGGCAGGTCTCCCTGCTCGATGGCCCGTCTCACGGCGCACCCCGCGCGAAGCCGCCGCAGTGCCGATGAACTTCTGCCGCACCGAGGTCTACGTCGGCACGCCGCTCATGCGCCGGCTCGAACGGGAGGGGCGGCTCGTCGGTGACGTCTTCGGCTGGGACTACGCCATCGCCGACCCGCGCGCCGACCCGGTCCCATCGCCGGACCTGCGCAGACCAGACCGGGACAAGAAGAAGAAGGACAAGGACAGGCCGCCACCACCACCGCCGCCGCCCGATCCGGTTCCGCCGCCGCACAGACCAGGCTGAACGACATCAGGACCGGGGCGAGGAGATCGACGAGCCCGAGAATGACACGTCGTCGGATCTTGTCGTCCTTGAACACCTTGGGTCGGCACCGGGCCGAGACGCGAAACTGGTACAGCCTCACCATGGTTCACCATATGGTATCCGGATCGGCGGCCAATATGCGGATCACGGGGCCGGTGGGATTGTCGAGGGCTGCACCCAATCAGAAAGTGCGGCGGAGTTGGTGTGGTCTTTTGCTCACTAACTGCCGCGCATCTCAGGATGCGGCGGAGTTAGTGTGGTCTCTTGCTCACTAACTCCCCTGCATCTTTTCGCCGCTGCCGCTGCCGTTCCAGGTCTTTCGGGCGACCCTGTCTTCCAGCGACAACCGCACACGTGTGGCCTGAACCGCGGCACGGTCGGCCGGCGTCGCCCGTAGCGCCTCGACCCGCCTCTGTGTCAGCCCAAGAGCCCACCGGGTGTCGGCGGTCTGGATGCCGACCTCGCGGGAGAGGTGAGCAACCACTCGTTTGGCCCTCACTTCGGGAGCGCACCGCCCCCGGAGCTCCGGGTCCGCCGCGGTGGCCGACGCTGCGGCTGCTTTCAACCGCTGGACCCCGGCCGCGCGGATCTCTTCATCGGTGGCGGGCCAAACCGGCACCGGGGGCAGGCCGACCCACTCAAAGAGCTGACGCAGGCGGAAGCGCGGCGCGGCCTCCAGGACCCCGACCGCCGACCACCCCACCCTCGATGGCCCGACCCCTGACGGCATGACCGATGGACCAGCCCCGGACGCCCCGACCGATGGACCAGCCCCGGACACTCCACCCAGCACGTGGTCGGTCGTCCCTGCCTTCACGACCGACGGGCTCAGAGTGGTCTACGGCACGGGCGCCAACAACGTCTGGGCCTCGGGGTACAAGGGACACGTCTATCACTACGACGGCACCGGCTGGTCGCCGGTCGTCACCTCGAATAGCAGCGAGCTCTATGCCATGTGGGGCAGCTCGGCCACCGACATCTGGGCCGTGGGCGACGGCGGATTGATCTACCACTTCGACGGGACGACCTGGGGACAGGTGCTCTCGCCGACCAGCGCGGACCTGCACGGCGTCTGGGGCAGCTCGGCCAGCGACGTCTGGGTAGTGGGCGAGTTCGGCGTGATCCTGCACCACGGACCCTGAGCCCCCGGAAAACTGACGCAGGCCTGCCTGTCCGTCGTGGAAAACTGACGACCGCAGGTGGATCGCTGTGCGAACCGCGCAAGATCTCACGCGCATGCCGGCGGTACGGGTCTTGCCTGGAGCTGGCCCGCACCGATCCATCGAGAGGCCACATGAACAGAGCAGCTGGACTCGTGCTCCCCCTATTCGTCGTCATCACGGGCTGCGACCACCGCTCGCTGCCGGCCCAGGATGGAGCGAGCGACGGAAGCGGAGGACTCGCCACGCAGCCCGACGTGGGCCGGCCAGACGTCGGGCTGCCTCGCGAGCTGATGTGGGGCGAGCTGGGCCAGGCCGGGACCGAGCGCCCGGCCGGCCGCATGAACCACTTCACGGTCTACGATCCTGTCAAGGATCGGCTGCTGGTCCTCGGGGGCTTCGATCCCTACAAGCCGGGCGGAGGCTGCTGCACCAACCCCTACCAGGTGTTCAAGGATGTCTGGCAGCTCGATCTCGCCAGTGACAGCTGGTCCCAGATCGGCAAGCTCGAGCAGCCGCTGCTGGCGTTCACGCCGATCGAGGTCGCGTTCGACGGTCCCCGCAACCGCCTCGTCGTGGTCGGAGCTGTCTTCTCCGAGAGCTCCGGCCCGGCTCACAACGTCGCCATCGACCTCGCCTCGTGGAAGACCACCTCGCTGCCGGCCGGGCCCTGGCCGAGCGCCGAGTGGCCCCTGCGGGTCGCCTTCGACGCCGCCCGCGGCAGGATCGTCGTACACGCGGCCTATTCCATCAACAAGCTCGAAGGTGTGTGGATCTTCGACGTCGCGAGCAGCACTTGGGCCTCGGTCGCGACCAAGACCCAGCCCGAGTTCCGCTTCCATGCCCCGCTGATCGCCGCCGGCGCCGGGCGGGCCTTCCTGTTCAGCGGATACGACGGAGAGACCGCACCGAGCGATCTGTGGCAGCTCGACGTCGAGGGCAAGAGCTGGAGCAGCGTCCCGATGAGTCAGCCGCCTCGAGGGCGCTGGAGCCACCGGGGCGTGTTCGATCCGGCGCGCGGCTCGCTCGTGGGCTTCGGCGGCGAGCGCCACGGCTCCAAGGACCAGCTGGAGACCCTGCTGATCGACACGAGCGACTTCAGCCTCAGCGAGCCGACCCTGAGCCCGGCTCCCTCGCGGCGGCGCGAGCACTCGATGGTCCTCGACACCAAGCGCCGCCGGGCCATCGTTTACGGCGGGGCCTTCGAGTCCAAGCACGTGTACGACGACGTCTGGGCCCTGCAGCTGCCCTAAGGGCTGGCTTACTGAATGAACTTGAACACCCGCACGTGGTCCAGCTCGACCTCGAGGTTGAGCACCTTGATCTCGAGCGCCTTGAGCTCCTGGGGCGGACAGTTGAAGCCGAAGATCTCCTTCTTGCTCACTCCAGGCGGAAGGAGTTGGCAGTAGGGCCAGGAGCCAGGGTGGTGATACACCAGCCGGTAGCTCCCCGGTGGCGCCGCGAACGACCACATCGCGTTTAGCCCGCTGTCGCCGCCGCAGACCCCCGTGGGATCATAGAGCCGCATACTCACCCCGCCCTCGGTACCGAGGTTGACCCGGCAGACATGCTTCGTGTCGTCAAGGTGGGTGACCTCGATGGCCACGGCGTTCGCTGAGGATCCGTCACTCGCGACCAGCCGGAACCCGACCTCGACCACGATCTCTCCGCCAGGGATCGAGCTCAGAAAGGCGTTGGTCGCCGTCAGGGTACCGCTGCCGACGATGCGCACCACGCCGCAGTCAGGCGTGCCCGAGGTCTTGAACCCGATCGGGGGCACGGCGCCGGGGAACTCCTCCTTGGCCAGCAGCTGGTTGCACGCCGGCGGCGGGCTGGGATCCACCGCGTCGACCAGGCCGTCGCAGTCCTCGTCGATGGTGGGGTCGACGCACTGTGTGTCGCAGGGCACCTTGGGCCCGTTGATCTTCGGGTTCTCGATGCAGAAGGAACTGTCGGCCTCCACGAAGGCCTCGACCATCGGCAGGTGCTCGAGGGTGGGCAGGGAGTCGAGACCGGCCTCGGGGGTCACGACGGCCCCATCCTTCGTCCCTCCTAGCGGCACGAGCAGATGGCACCCTGCCAGCAGCGCCACGAGCATGAGAACCGCCGCACGACCCATCGCCTCCACCGGACCAGTGTACCACCACAGACAGATGTACGGCCGTGCTATGCTGAAGAGTGCGCGTGGCCAGCTTCGCCCACACGGCAATTGTCCGCTCCGTTTGCACGGCCATGTTCGCGGCAGCGCTGGCGGCTCTGAGCGGCTGCCACCTGCTGCTGCCCCTGGGCCCGTCGAGCGACGGCACGCCGCTGTTGTCGGATGGACCACAAACGACCGAACAGCCCGGCAAGATCGACGCGACCGTCACCCCTCTCTGCACGGACACACCACCCCTGAGCGCCGAGAAGGCCGCTTGCGCCTGTTTGTCCGGCGAAGAGGGCGACTGCGACGGGCTGCCCGACAACCGGGATCCTGAGCCCAACTCGTGCAACGAGCTGCTGTACGAGGAGACCTTCCTCACCGACCCGTTGACACCAAGGCGATGGGCCACTCGCAACTGCAAGTGGAGCTGGACCTGCGGCTGGCTGCACCAGCACTCTGTGGACAACCCGGAGAGCGGCACGGCGTACTGCTGGGCCCGGGCCCTGGACGCCGCCCTCACCACGAGGAGCTACCTGGTGGAGACCCGCGTACGCCTCGAGGCGGTCGCCAGCATGACTGACTGGGACATGGCCGTCGTGGGCCGGCTGAGCGGCGCTGTCACCGGAGCCGACACCATCCCCGACGAGTTCATGACCTGCGCCGCGCGCATGGACTCGAAGGACCTCTGCTACGGCTGCAGCCCACAACGCAGGATCGAGAACCCCGACTGCAAAGTCGAGACCCGCAATGCGCTTGACTGGCAGGGGTCCTGGCCGCTGGAGAACCCACTCAATCTCTACGACCCCGCGCCGGGCCAGGTCTATCTCCTGCAGCTGTGGTTCCAGGGCGGGCAGAAGCCGCAGCTGATGTGCATGCTCTCAGACTCGGCCGGCAAGCCGCGGCGGCTGGCCTACCACCAGATGTGGGGTCCGTTCGACGGCGACACTAAGTACCTGCCCACCGGCGCCGGCACCGTCGGTCTTCGCACCTGGGATCGCGGGGCGAGCGTCGACTACGTCCGCGTCTTTGCCCTGCACGAGCAGGGACCGCTCTAGGAGCGCGGCCTACGGCGGTGCACAGAGGCAGATCTCGCTGCCCGCGCTCACGGTGGTGCACGACGACATGGCGGCCTCGCTGCAGAGCCCGCTGCCGTTGTAGATGGCGCCCGTGCACGTGGCGCCCCACGCGGTGCAGTACGCGCCACAGGTCGAGTAGAGCTCGAGCGGCGCGGCCACCTCGCACGTCCCAGCGGTGTCGTCGCAGACCACCCCATCGGGGAAGCGGTCGACGCAGCTCGACGGTGGTGGTGGGGTGCCGGGGAGAGAGCAGTTGCAGATCGCGTCGTAGCTGCCGGCGTGGCTGCACAGATCGAAACCGTCCGCCTCGCACGGCGTTGCGCTCGCGTTGCTCATGGTCCCAAGGCAGGTCCCGCCGGCGCTGGTGCAGAACGCATCGCATGAGTCGCTGTTGAGCACCACGGCGATGCGACAGAAGCTCGACGCACCGATGGGACAGATTGCGTCGTAGGTCCCAAGCAGCGATCCGTACACCGAGGCGCAGGTCGGGGAGACGGCGTCCGCAGCGTCTGCATCCCCTCCCGCGTCGGAAGGCGGGCCGTCACGCCACGGGCCGTCAGCTGGCTTCGCGTCCACCCTCCCTCCATCGATACGGGCGCAGATCCTGTCCCTGGTCGGGTGCGTTGTCGTGCTCGGGCCCGAATCCGAACCTGCAACCGGCGAGGATCATGATGCCCAGGAGCCAGCAACTGCCCCTCATCGAATGACCGACTCCCACCACAGTATCATCATACCAGCGCGCCCACGGGTCGCCAGCTACCGATGTCGACACAGGTGTATCGACTTCGACACAGCATGTGGCTGCGTGGCCGGGAGATCCCCGCTGGTTGCGCCAGCGCCATCGTGGCACTCGACTTGCTCCACCCCGCAACTCGGTCACGGAGGTGTCTCGTGCGCGTATTGGTGATGCTCATGGTGCTGGTCCATGTCGGCTGCGGCCAGCGAACGCTCCCGGCCGCCCATGACTCGGGCGCTGCCGGCGAGCCCGCCCTCGACGGTGGTGCCACTCGTGACGCCGCGCCCCCCCCTGGCTGCAGCGCGCTTGCCTGCTTCAAGGGCGGCAAGCGTCTCACGCCACTGCACGCCGAGCAGGCCCTGTTCAGCCCGACCCTGGATCGGGTGCTGATCGTCACCCACGCCGGCAACGACCCCGGCGATCTTCTCGCCATCTCCCTGCCCCACGGTACTTCACAGCTGCTTGACACCGCCATCCACGCCGTGGAGTGGCTCGGCCATGGGACGCAGCTGCTGGCCAGTCGGAACTACAGCCACAAGACCTATCACTACGACCTGCGGCTGATCCCGACCTCCGGTGCCCCCGAGACCCTGGCCACCGGCATCTGCAGCCACAGAGCCAGCCCGGATGGCACGCAGGTCTGGGTCGTCCGCAACTGCCAGGAGCACGAGGGCACCCTCGAGATCCTGGACCTGCAGAGCGGCGGCGCGCAGTGGGTGGAGAAGAAGGTCCACGCCTACGGGCTGGCGCCATCGCCCGACAGCCAGCGCATGGGCTTTTTCTCCAACGTCGTCGACCCTCCGCCGGGGTGCCTGCAGCGGGGCAGCGCCTGGGTCGCGGATCGCTCGGGCCACAAGGAGCTGGTGACCCAGGACGCGGTGAGCCAGAGCCTGCAGTTCCTCGACGCCTCGACCCTGCTCTACGGCATCGAGCCCTTCTGCGATGATGCCCTCTACGGCTATCAGCTGGTCGCGTGCGATTTCGCCGGCCAGTTCTGCACCCTGGTCGGATCGTCCCACGAGTACGGCTTTCCCTACCACCAGTCGCCGAGCCGCTACGAGACCTCGGTCGACGGCGCGCTGGTGCTGGGCGCCACCTCGGACCCGCAGGGGTACAACAGCCAGCTCCACGCCATGCGCACCGACGGCCTCGGCCAGCAGCTGCTCGCCGGCGACCTGTTCCCCTACATGTCGATCGCGGCGGTCTACGACCCCTGGGGCTTCACCGCCAGCGGCAAGCACGTGGTCTACACCCACCTGGCCTCATCGACCCTTCCGCCGTACACCATGGGGCTGAGCGCGGTGCCCAGTGCGGGCGGGGAGCCCGTCCGCCTGACCTCGAAGCTGTTCTTCGCCGCCTACCAGGTGTCGCCGCGAGACGAGGAGGTGGCCTTCGTCGAGCAGACGGGCAGCGACTACCACGGGGACGGCATGGCGCTCAAGATTGGATCCCCCGGCAGCGGCGCGGTGCGCCAGGTGCTGAGCTCTCAGCAGAGCCTTGGCATGCTGCGGTACCTGCCCGATGGACGGGGGCTGCTCCTGATCGAGCACCCGACCAAGGGCGGGCACACCCGGCTGCGCTACGTGGCCCGGCTGGGGGGTGCGTCGAAGCTGGGGGAGTGGAACCAGACGCTGCTCTCCGGCACATACCAGGTCGACCCGGGCGGCTGTGCGGTCCTGTTCGACAGCGATCTGGACGGGGGCGGGACGCACCTGGCCCTGCTGCCGTGATGGTCCCAGGGGCTACTTGCAGCAGACAGCGGCGTTGATGTTGGCGATGTGGGCGTAGAGCGGCAGCCAGTAGGCCTCGGTCGCGGGACTTTTCTCGCCGATGCGCCGGCAGGCGCCGTGGCTGTGGATCGCCAGCGGCTTGCCCAACAGCACAGTAGCAGTACCGCCACCGGAGCAGTCACAGAGCCCGTCAGCCGGGGCCAGGTACTTGAAAGATTCCATGGTGCTGCAGCCGGCGATCCAGGCCTGGACGGGCGCGGCGTGGTCCTTACCTCCATTGGCCTGGAACTCGCTGGCAGTGCACAGCGCCCATCCCAGGCCGATGTTGCACAGCGGCTTGGCGTTGCACTGGCTCAGCTGGCTGGGGTCCTTGCAGATCACCATCGTTTTTTGGTACCCGGACGGGTAGACGAAGACCTCGGTGCCCTTGCAGGCATTGGTCAGGGGCTGGGTGTCGAGGGGCGGAGCCACGTCGGGCTGCGCCACATCGGGGGCCAGATCGGACGGGGCCATGTCGGGGGAAATCGGGAGGTCCTTGGGCATCGAATAGTCCGTCTTGTGCGGGATGCTCAGGTCCGGGACCTGCAGGTCCGGGTGCGCCAGGTCCGGCTGTCCGTCTCGAGCCGGCGGCAGATCCGCGATCACGGGTAGATCAGCCACGGGTCCGTCGGAACCCGGCCCGTCGGTGGCGGGAGAGAGCGGCAGCGCGAGGTGGCAGCCCGCGATGACGAGCGACAGCAGTGAGATCAGTCGACCCAACAGTCTCATGATACCGTGGGTGCGCCGGGACGGCCACCCACTCAGTAGGTGCACACCGAGCGGTAGACGGCGTAGTTGCCCGTGCCGCGCGTGCTGGAGAAGAACAGCTCGTAGCGCAGCTGGCCGCCCGGCGTCGGGGCCAGGGACGCCAGGTGGGCGCTTCCTTCGACCGCGGTGGTGTTGACCTCGGTCAGCGACCTCGCCGGCGGGAACGGCGCCGCGGTGCTCTTGCGTTCCGAGACAAAGATGTCTCCGTTCATGCCCGGCGCGGGCTTGTTGAACGCGAGCACCAGACCGTCGGGGCTCAGCGCCGGGTCGTCTTCCTTGACCCCCGCCTGGTTCACGGTCGCCACCGGCACGCTGAGCCACACCCCGGAGCTCGTGGGATCCGCCGTCTCCGCCAGCAGAATGTCGGTCTCCGCGCTGGTGTTGAGGTTGAAGGCCATCAGCGCGACGCTCGACAGCAAGGCCACGGTGGGGCCGTCCATGTCGTCCGTGAGTAGCGCCCCGCCCGGGGTCCCGACCTTGACCGCCGTGCACCCCGTGCCGGACGCAACCACGCAGAGCTTCAGCTGCCGGCCGGTGCTGCCGGCCTCAATAACCGCCACGATGGCATACTCGGAGCCCTTGGCCGAGAAGAAGGTCGGATCCTCGCCCCCGACGAGCAGCGTGGTGGGGCTCCAGGCGCCAAAAGCCTGGCCGGAGCCGCTGCGCTTGACGCTGTACCCCTCGCCGGTCTGGGTGCGGGCCAAGAGCTCGAGCCCGTTGGTGCGCAGCGCCGCCTCGGACAGATAGGACGGAGCCCCCGTCCCGACGAGCTGCGGCTGGCTGCAGGTGAGCGCCGAGGGTGAGTATCCGTCCGGTTCTGCCGCGTCGGGCGTCGCGCGGTCCAGGGTGGGACCGTCGGCCGTGCTGTCAGGCAGCCCGCCCTCCGCGCCGGCGACGTCGCCGTCCGTATCCCGACCGGACAGGTCGGCGCTATTCCCGCGGGCAGGCTCGAACCCGAACCGCGTGCAGGAGCACCCCAGCACCAGACCCAGCGCCACGACCAGCTCGACCCGTCCCATCGGATCTCAGACTACTCCGCGGGTCTGACGCAGACCAGCGTTTGCTCTATGATGCAGCCATGCGAGCCCTCACGATCCTGGCGCTGGCATCGCTTGCATGCTGCGGCCCGTGCAACCGGTCGCCAACGCCTCCCCCGAAGATCAAGAAGATCAAGAAGCCCCCGGCGCCCGAGCCAGATCGCACCGTCGACTGGATCCCGGCCGTGGTCGGGCCGCTGACCCTGCCGATGACCGCACCGGAGCTGATGCGCCACGAGCTCGACATCGAGGAGGCGGACCTGCTCGGCGGCGTGGTCAGGCGCGAGGGCCGGGTCGTCGGCCTGGACCTGCTCGGCCTCGAAACGCCACAGGCGCTGCGGCTGCTCCGGGACCACGGGGCGACGATCAGCGCCCTCGCCGGCGACCTCGAGACCTTCTGCAACAAGGAGGTGCAGGAGGCCGTCAGCGCGGGCCGGCACAGACGCCTCGCGATCCGGATCCACGAGCACGGCTTCGAGGCGCGCTCGCTGCGCTGCCTCGGACGCCTGCGCGCCGCCGAGCTGATGCTCGCGCTGCCCGGGCGAGTCACCGATGAGGACCTGCTCCAGCTGGCCCGGGTGCGCGGGATCAGGGCGCTCGTCATCGAGCCTCCGGGGCCGACGACCGCCGCGCCCCCACCCTGGAGCGTGACCTACAAGGACTACGTCGAGGAGACACGCAGACGTCGATCACGCCTGTCGAGCACCGGCCTGGCCGCCATCGCGAAGATCGTCGGCCTCGAGGCGCTGCGAATCGCCTATCACCCGGTGGACGACCGCGGCCTCGAGCAGCTCTCCCGCGCCTCGTCGCTGCGCATCCTCGAGCTGGCCGGCACGCGGCTGTCCGACAAGGGCATGGCCCACCTGGCGGGCCTCAAGCACCTGGAGCGGCTTGACCTCTCCTTCACCAGCGTCACCGATGCAGGATTGCGGCAGCTGAGCCGGGTGCCCCGCCTCCGCACCCTCCACCTCGAGGGCAGCCGGATCGGCGACAGCGGCATGGACCACCTCCAAAAGATCAAGACGCTCCGGGATCTGCGCCTGAACGGGACGCGGGTCGGCGACGCCGGGCTGGCCCGGCTGGGCGGCCTTTCCCTCCAGGCGCTGCACCTCGAGCGCAGCCGGATCACTGACGCCGGGCTCGCCCCCCTGGCAGCCATGCGATCGCTGCGCCGGCTGGGCCTGCCCCAAGCGGTGACCGACGCCGGGCTGGCGCATGTCGCCGGGCTGACCGGGCTCGAGTCCCTGAAGCTCGAGCGCCACTCCGCGCGCGCGGTGCGCTACCGAGACAACCGGGAGACCCGGACGGCACGCGTCACCGACCGGGGCCTAGCCCTGATCGGCCGTCTGACCACACTCAGGTGGCTCTGCCTGTCGTTCACCGAGATCACCGACCGCGGGCTGGCGCACCTGACCGGCCTGCGCGACCTTCGCAGCCTGGAGCTGCAGAACAACCTGATCGGCGACGCAGGCCTGGTGCACGTCGGCAAGCTCCGCGGCCTGCGCTACCTGGATCTGTACGACACGGATGTCACCCGCTGGGGGATCGGGGCCCTGCGCGGCCTCGTCGAGCTAAGGAACCTCCAGCTGCCTGAATTCGACGGCGACGAGGCCCGTCGCGGGGACCGCGAGGGCAACGGCGATGTGCTGCGCCACATCGGCCAGCTACGCCGCCTGACCGGCCTCGAGCTGAAGGGCGTGCCCATCGCCGCCGCGGATCTGGCTCATATCTCCGGCCTGACGCACCTGCGATACCTGCACATCGACCAGACCCTGGATAACGAGGGCCTGTGCCACCTGCGGAAGATGGAGCGGCTTCTCTCGCTCTCCGTCACGCTCAGGGAGCTGTCCGTTGACGGCGAGCGATGCCTCGACGGCATGCAGGAGCTGACATCGCTGGATCTCAGAGGCGAGGTCAACCGCGACGCGGTGCCCGGGCTCGCCAGGCTGCGCCGGCTCGAGAGCCTCTCCTTCTGCGGCTTCCGGTGCGCCAGCTTCATCGCGATCAAGCGACGCCTGCCGCGACTCTGGATCTGGCCGGCGTGCAAGTCCTGCCTCCGTGTCCTGAGCATGCCCGGAACGGACCGGGACTCCGTCGACCGTGGCGCATGGCTCCGGCTGCGATTCGGCTCGCCGCATGGCTTCCGTTGAGACGGGTCACGGGTGGGCACGGCAACCACCGGCAGTGCCTGCCGCGGGCCCCCTGGCACCAAACGGCCCTTGCGGTTATGATCGAGACTCAAGACAGCAATACGAGGAGTATGCAGATGCGTCTAGTTAGAGGCAGCGCGATGGGGTTTGGCCTGCTCGGCCTGCTGGTCGTTGGGGCATGCACTGACGACAACCCGACCTTGCTCGACGGCCCCAACAATGGCGGCGACAGCAAGGTCACCGACATCGACATCACCAAGGACCTGCCGCCAAAGACCGAGACCTCCCCTCCTCCGCCGGACCAGGGCCACAGCGACAGCGACGGACTGCAACTGCTGGATCTCCGGCCGCCCACCGACGGCCCCGGGCTGGGCACGGAGGGCAGCCCACCGCCGCCCGACAGCGGCCCTCCTCAGTGCACCAGCGGAGCGCAGTGCAACGGCTACGCATGTATCATCTCCACCGGAGTCTGCCGCACCACCTGCACCAGCAACAGCCACTGCGCCGGCGGCTACATCTGCAACGCCTCGAACCAGTGCGTCCAGCCGACGACGTGCTCCAGCGTGACCCCTTGCATCCCCTATGCCTGCAACCTCGCCATCGGCCAGTGCTATGTCTACTGCCAGAGCTCGTATCAGTGTGCTGGCACGGGCTACATCTGCAGCAACGGGACCTGCGTCAAGGTGATCCCCTGCACCAGCGATGCCCAGTGCAGCGGCTTCACCTGCAACCTCTCCCAGGGGATCTGCCGCACGACCTGCTCCCAGTGGACCCCCTGCGCCCAGGGCTACATCTGCGACAACGGCAAGTGCCTCCAGTCCACGACCTGCACCGCCGACACCCAGTGCAGCGGCTATGACTGCTACAACGGCACCTGCCTGCTGAGCTGCACCTCCAACACCCACTGCGGCACCGGCTACATGTGCGACTACTCGACGAACAAGTGCGTCCAGACGACCAGCTGCACCTCGGACGCCCAGTGCAACGGCTACGACTGCAACAACGGCACCTGCCGCGTCGCCTGCACCTCCAACAACCACTGCGCGGCCAGCTATCTGTGCCACTACCCGACCTACAAGTGCGTCCAGGCCACCAGCTGCACCTCGGATGCGCAGTGCAGCGGCTATGACTGCAACAACGGCACCTGCCGCATCTACTGCCAGACCAACTGGCACTGCGCCAACCTCTACCACTGCTCGAACGCCGCCTGCGTCCCGAACTAGCACCTTTTTCCATCCGAGCGGAGGTGCAGCATGGGATCAAGGATCGCGCTGGTCGCTGCCATCTCGCTCGCCGTCGCCTGCAGCGACGACAATCTCGGGCCTGTCGACTCGAGCCCGGAACGGTCGTCCGCAGATAGCACGCAGCCACCCGACGCAGGTGCGGACCTTCGCGAGGGCGGCTCGCCCGACACCGCCGCGCCCGATCTGCTGTTTGACCAGGGCCAGCCCGACGCGCCGCCGCAGGGCGGGGTCACGACCTACGGCAAGTGTCAGCCCAGCGACCCCGAGGCGCTGTTCCTCAGCGAGGTCCCGCCGCCCGCCGCGCTCGCCGTGCAGCAGACGGCCCAGGTGTCGGTGACCTTCGCCAACTGCTCGGGTGTGCCCTGGCTGGCGGTCCCGGTCGGCGCGGCCACCGGCCACAAGCTCGGCGCCCAGGCGCCCCAGGACAACACCACCTGGGGCTTCAACCGGGTCGCGCTGCCCGCTGACGTGGCACACGACCAGCAGGTGACAGTGGCCTTCAGCATCAAGGCCCCGTTCACCGCCGGGTCCCACGGCTACCAGTGGGCCATCGTCCAGGAGGGGGTCAAGTGGATCACGAGCCAGATGAGCCCTGTGCACAGCATCACCGTCACGGGGAGCGGCCCGGTCCAGATCTGCCCCGGCGTCACCGCCGCCATCGACGGATCAAGCTCGGCATCGGTCCAGCTGCAGCAGTGCATCAACGCCACGGCGAGCGGCGGCACCCTGGAGCTGCCGGCCGGGACCTACCTGATGACCACCGCCGTGTCGATCGCCAAGCCGATGACCCTGCGCACCAAGGGCACCGCCCTGTCCAAGGTCGGCTGTCTGCAGACCGGCGCCCTGCCCTGCGCCCGGCTGCTGGCCGCGCCCGCCCTGGACGTGAACGACGGCTTGTTCCAGATCGCCCTGCCGGCGAGCAACGTGACGGTCGAGCACATCGTCCTCGACGGGAACCGCGGCGCCAGGCTGGGATCGACGGCGACGGCCACCTGCGTCGCGGGCAACAACCGCAAGGGGTTCAACGCCACCGCACGCGGCGCCGGCCATACCTTCCGCCACAATGCATCGATCAACACCCTGTGCGGCACGGCGATGGAGTGGAACGGCAGCAACGCCACCATCAGCGACAACCTGTTCGAGGACAATGGCGACAACGCCTCGACCATGCTGTGGGCCGACGGCCTGACGATCCACGTGGCCGACAGCTCCACCGTCTCGGGCAACATCCTGCGCAACAACTCCGACGTGGGGCTGATCCTGGGCAGCGCCGTCAACTCGGTGGTGACCGGCAACGTGATCCAGCAGACGACCCAGCTGGCGTTCGCCGGGCTGATGCTGGACAACTTCAACGGCGCCACGCCGGGGGATTTCCGCGGGACCAAGGTCAGCGGCAACACGGTGAGCTGCACCAACCTGCTCTGCGACTTCGGCATCAACCTCGGCCCCCACGCCTGGTACCTCTCGGCCAACATCATCGGCGGCGAGGTGACCGGCAACACGGTGACCAAGGCCAAGCTCGGGCTGCTGGTGGAGGGCGCCGGCACCGCGGCCTACCCGATCAAGGTCTACCAGAACAACCTGAGCGGATCGCCCACCGTCGCCAAGTTCAGCTGCGGCAAGACCCTGGCGACCTCCAACTACAACATCGGCCCCGACTCCGTGGTGGACAAGAACGGCGACCCCACGCCACACACGAGCTACCTCTGGCACCAGTGCCACTGATCAGCGTATGGACAGCCGTATCTCGGTGACGGGCTGGCCGAGTCAGTCCGGCCGGCGCCAGTGGTCCTGGAACGTGTCCGCGCGGTAGCTGAGGTAGAGCCCGCAGCAGCGGCTGCAGATCGAAAACCTGCGCCGCAGGCAGAACTC
>Ga0180009_10003073_pt1 | contig 19248 bp, 13 predicted proteins | sample OS_PC_MetaG_FD_123537 | JGI IMG/M metagenome (GOLD analysis project Ga0180009, IMG submission 123537) | Groundwater microbial communities from the Aspo Hard Rock Laboratory (HRL) deep subsurface site, Sweden - OS_PC_MetaG | ecosystem: Environmental > Aquatic > Deep subsurface > Groundwater...
AAAAAAATGAATTCCTTGACTCAAGTTGAACACTTGGCGTAAAAATTCACGTCCACCGATGCGTTAGGTTTTAGGTGTTCAAGTTCGTCCAGAATCAGTGTTCAAATTAATCAGAATACGCACTTATTATGATGGGCGATATTCAAATGGACCCGTGTCGGTTGAATATTTGTCAGATGCCATTCATAGTTCTAATTTTTCAAGTTATGCAATTGCCGGTTCAACGACTGGAACCGGCAATTCTGGTGATGGTGGTTCAGTTGATGGCTTGGGATTTTTACTATTGCCTGGAATGGCATTTCAAAGAACGGCTTACTTGCCATTCATAAACACCAGTTCAGATGCTTTGCATGTAGTGTGGGGAGGCGCCAATGACTATTTGACGGGGGATTCGGCGAGCGGGGCGGCTGATAATGTTGGATCTTATGTCGGTGATCTTGCAGAAGAAGGCGCTAAAAATATTTTAGTCCCAAATTTGCCGGATCTAAGTTTAACACCCTTTGTACAGTCCATGGGTCAATCAGGTATCGAAGCGGCTTATGATTTTTCTGTGGAGTTTAATCAAGTCCTAGCCAGTCAATTGAGTAATCTGAGTGCGTCATTTCCAGACACCAATATTTTTCGATTTGATACTTTTAGCTTGTTTAATGGAATCTTTCAGGATCCAGAGGCTTACGGTTTCACGAATACGGTTGATGCTTGCGTAGCATTGCCGGATGTTTGTGCCGATTCAACCGGTTATCTCTTTTGGGACGATTTTCATCCTACAACGCAGGTTCACAGTATATTTGGTTCAGCAATGGCGGGTGTAGTTCCTATCCCGAGTTCTATCTTCTTATTAGCGGCAGGAATGATCGGTTTGTTTTTTGTAAATAATCCAAAACGGCAATCTCATGATTTTATATAGGACTTAATTTGGCAGATGTTATTCAGTCGAACCATAAACGGTGCTGAAAATCTTGGAAACGGAGCGGCAGCGAAGTCAAGATTTTAGTCTCCGATATCCGTAGCGCCGGGCGGGTGTTTTGCCGGAGACTGCGCAATTTGCGCAGGCGGAAACCAAATGCAAAGCATCGCGACGCGGCGAAAGACATTTATGGGATTGTGCTACGGAAGCCGCATTGAGGATAGGATGATGTGGAGTAGTGGGGGCGCGCAGGGCGAACCTGCCGACAGGTAGGTTGAGACCGCCGTAGGCAATAATCGGTAAGTCATTTTTCACTGCTGAAATGGGACGAACCCATTTCAGCGCTCGCGAAAAATCTTGGCTCGCTTATACCGCATTGACGCCGTATTCGGATTTTCAATTTGTTAATCGAAACCACCGGCTTTTAGCCGGTGGTTGTTGAGTCATCGCAGAATGCGGTTAATGTTATAGTGGCCGCATATCAAGGTCAATCGAGCGAATCCTCAAAGTCTTTGACCTTCTTTTCAGCTTCGTCTTGCGCAATCCCGTATTTCTCTTGGATTTTGCCAAGAAGAATATCGCGTTTACCGGCGATTTGATCGATTTCATCATCGGTCAAATCGCCCCATGTTTCCTTAACCTTACCCTTGAATTGCTTCCAATTACCCTCTATTCGATTCCAGCTCATTTTTAGTTCTCCACTTGGTTTATGATAATTTCGCGCTATTTCAATCAGCGCTATTGCCTTTTCCATTCCCCATTAGGGGCTAGCTTCAGTCGAATGGTGCGGCTTGCTGGGAAACGGCAAAAGCTAGCCCTCCAACAAACCCCGCCACAAATGACGACAACATATAGACCTCTTAACCACACTCAGGATCAAGCGACAGACGCTGTATGTAAGCCGCACTGGTGTTATTTGCCAGTGTCGTACACAAAAAACAGATACGGCTACAACAGGAAATAATGCTTTCCTACTCTCGCCCAATTCCTTAAAAGCGATTTGTAGCTTGGTATGATTGAGCATTAACGGGGTGCGATGTCATACAAACATCAAATTTACGTTAACCCAAACATCAAATAATGTCCGTACGTTATCGAACATAAGACCGCATCATTGAGTAAAGACATTTACCAAAGAGTATATATCTGCTTTTACCTGAACTTCGGAAGGTAACGCAGCTATCGAATAAATGGGCTAACTGGAAAACCACACTGTGGCCGTGCTTGGATATGTTCGCTGCCGCACCGACCAAGTTCAATGTTGAGTGTATTAATTCAAATAGTGGGCAATGTCATTCTCTGCTTCAGTTATATAGTTATCCTATCGTGACTAACGAATAAGGTTAGATTTTGGTTCGCGTTGCTCACAAAATCTAACCTTATTCGTTAGGATTACTCGCTTTGACCGCTAACTGTAGATAAAAATGTAGCGGTTTTTCAAATATGACTGTCAGTCGGACGACAATAGATTGCAAAATCAAACTTAAAAAACCAGGAGTACTCCCATGTTCAACAAAGCCAAAACACTAAAAGGTTACAAATTGCACAGCCTCGATGAAGAAATAGGGAAAGTGGAAGAATTCTACTTCGATGATCAATACTGGACGATTCGCTATTTGATCATCGATACGCAAAACTGGTGGCCAGGAAAAAAGGTCCTGGTTTCACCGAAATGGATCGAGCGGGTTAGTTGGAGTGAATCGACAGTCTTCATTAATCTGACCTGTGAGGCCATCAAACAATCACCGGAATATACGGAGGAATCTCAGCTAACCAGAGATTATGAGACAGAACTGCATCAACATTACGATCGCCAAGGATACTGGATAGATGAATCGGTTACCAAGAAGCATTGCCGCTGAAGTAAATACATACTCCGTGCGGTTATCGTTACGGTTGCGGAATTTTCGAATGTGGCTGAACCAGTCGTACTGTTTTGCTACGCGCTTAGAGAGAACAGTGTCCGAAAGGAAAGCCCCGCAAAGGGCAAGCCTGGCAGTTGAAGGGGCCTGTACATGACCCCAGCACCCATCACCGAACAACCAAAAAGCAAAGCCTGGTACAGTCAGTCCACTGAGGGAACGCTGGCGAAGCTCAAATCTTCAGAAGCTGGACTAACGGCAGAGGAAGCGGGCCTTCGCCTCACCGCCAACGGCCCGAATGCGTTGAAGGAAGGCAAGCGCATCAGTCCGTTGCAGATTTTCTTCGACCAGTTCAAAAGTCTGATCATCTGGGTTCTAATCGCAGCCTGCGTCGTCTCTGGCCTATTGGGCGAAATGATGGATGCTATTGCGATTTTCGCCATCGTCGTCCTCAACGCCGTCATCGGCTTCTACCAGGAATTCAAAGCCGAGCAGTCCATCGCGGCGCTCAAGAAAATGACCGCGCCAGAGGCCAAGGTGTTGCGAGATGGTAAGGTCACGTCGATTCCGGCCTCGGGAATCGTCAGCGGAGACATTCTAGCGCTAGAAGCTGGCGACTTGATCGCTGCCGATGCCCGGCTTTTGGAAGCGGCCTCGCTCAAGTGCATCGAAGCGACGCTGACCGGTGAATCGTTGGCGGTAATTAAGCGGACTGTGACTTTAGATCAAGGCGATATCCCGCTTGCCGACCGCGAGAATATGGTGTTCATGGGCACCAGCGTCGCGATGGGTACTGGCCAGGCCGTCGTCGTGGCCACAGCCATGCAGACCGAGTTGGGTCGTATTGCCGGTCTGATTGAAAAGGCCGGAGAGGAGGAACAAACTCCGCTGGAGAAAAAACTCGAGTCTTTCGGGCAAATGCTGATTTGGGCGGCGCTGGGCATTGTTGCACTACTGTTCGGATTAGGATTGCTGCGCGGCACGGATCTGTTCGAGTTATCCTTGACTTCGGTGAGTCTCGCGGTGGCCGCAGTACCGGAAGGACTACCTGCGGTCGTCACGGTGGCGCTCTCGCTCGGCGTATTGCGCATGTCCCGTCGCCATGCGCTCGTACGCAAACTGGCCGCAGTCGAGACGCTGGGGTCGACCACGACCATCTGCACGGACAAAACCGGTACTTTGACGATGGGCGAAATGACCGTGCGTGCGCTTTACGTCGCAAACCAAAGTTACGAGGTCACAGGCCTTGGTTATGAACCGGAAGGCGAAGTACGTTTTGAGGGCAAGAAGGCGGAAGCCGAGCACGCGGCGCCGTTGCTCGAACTTGCGACTATCATCCTCGGCTGCAACAACGCCCATTTGGTTCAGGAAAAGGAGAACTGGAAAGTTATTGGCGACCCCACCGAAGGTGCATTGTTGGCGGCCGGCGCCAAGGCTGGCGGTGACTATGAGAGCATTGAACGAAAACTGCCCAAGCAACAAGAAATACCTTTCGACTCCGATCGCAAACTCAGCACAATGATACGTAAAATGCAGGACGGAAAACTGCGTGCCTTCATCAACGGAGCGCCCGATGTACTGTTAGAACGCTGCACAAACCTTTATACCGGCACTGGAGTGCGCCCGATGACGGACGAAGATCGACAGACCATTGTCGCGCAAAATACCGCGATGGCGCAGCAAGCCCTGCGTGTGCTCGGTTCTGCTTATCGCGACCTGGATAAGACGGTAGCCGCCGACTTAACAGCTGACGATGTGGAGCATGATCTCGTATTCGTGGGCCTGTCGGGAATGGTTGATCCACCCCGCCAAGAAGCCAAGGACGCTGTTGCAAAATGCCGCGCCGCCGGCATTCGCGTGGTGATGATTACCGGCGATCATCCCGATACTGCAACGGCCATTGCGCGGGAAATCGGTATCGCATCAGACGAAGACAGAGCAGTCGCGGGCATCGAGCTGGACAAAATGTCCGACCGGGATCTTCTTCAGCACGCGCCCGAAATAGCCGTATACGCCCGCGTTACCGCTGAGCACAAGCTACGCATTATTCGCGCCTGGCAAACGAATGATGCGGTCGTGGCGATGACCGGCGACGGTGTTAACGACGCTCCGGCCATCAAAGGCGCCGACATCGGTATTGCCATGGGGCGAGCCGGTACGGAAGTTACCAAGCAGGCGGCAGACATGATCATCACCGATGACAACTTTGCCTCCATCGTCGCCGCCGTCGAAGAGGGGCGCGGTATCTACGACAATATCCGCAATACACTCCAATACCTGCTGGCGGGTAACACCGGCGAATTGCTGTTGATGACCGTCTGCGTAATCATTGGCCTGCCGACGCCGCTGCTGCCGATTCACCTACTTTGGATCAATATCGTGACCGACGGTCTGCCTGCGCTTTGCCTGGCTACCGATCCCATCGATTCCGACGTAATGAATCGCAGCCCGCGCCCTCACTCAGAGCGCATTACGACTCCCAAATTTCTCCGTACGATGGCCTTTACCGGTATACTCACGGCAGGTGTGGCGTTCGTGGTTTACTGGTATATGTTGAAAGTGGAAACCACGGAAATTGCGCGCACCTACGCTTTTTCCGTACTGGTCTTCGCTGAATTGTTGCGGTCCTTCGGCGTTCGCAGCGAAAGCAAGCCGGTGTGGCGTATTTCTCTATTCACGAATATCAATCTCATGCTTGTGGTTGCCGTTTCATTCGGCCTCCAGGTGTGGAGCCAGCATAACGAAACGCTGGGTCGTTTCCTGAAGACGTCATATATGCCGTTCAGCGATAGTTTACTTCTGCTCGCCTTGGGCGCCATTCCATTGTTGATTTTGGAGATAGTGAAGGTGGTGCGGCTCGCAGGACAGCAAAGGAAGGCGGCACCGTTTGAATCTGCCACACGGCTCAATCAAAAGACAAGCAGAGTTTGGACCATACCCTGGCTTGCCCTGAAAAAGTTTTCGGTTATAGAAGGGGCGCAGTGGGCCGGAGCGTTCTCCTACTATGCATTCTTCTCGCTATTTCCTTTGGTTATCCTGTTTGTCACGATTGCCTCGATCTTCATTGACCAAGACCGGGCCGGAATAGCAATCATTGCTTATGTAGAAACTTATGTTCCGATGAGTGGCGATAAGGAAAGTTACATTTTTGACGCGATGACCGGTGTAGTCGAAGCGCGCGGTCAGATGGGAGCGGTTGCATTTATCATGCTTGCTTGGGCAGCGTTGCAAATCTTCACCACACTGATCTCTGCCACCAACCGCGCATGGGGCAGCGAGACCTCCAATTGGTGGCGGCGACCACTTAAAAGCTTGGTTTTTCTTGTCATTATGGTCTGTGTGGTTCTTTTAAGCGTCGCGGTGCCGGTGCTGGCGAAATTGACGCAGGATTGGCTCATTCCAATCTATGATTTCAATTCTTGGGTCTATACCTTGGGAAACTTTTTCATCTCTTCGCTGGTGGTTTTCCTCAGTCTAAGTCTTTTTTATCAGCTGGCTCCGAGCCGACCCACGCACTTTGCCGAAGTCTGGATTGCCGCTTTGTGCGCTACGGCAATGTTGTACGCAGCGGAAAATCTCTTCGTTGTTTACCTTAAGGACTTCGCCACGTTGAATGCGGTTTACGGGGCGTTCGGCGGGATCATGGCCTTACTGCTGTGGATTTACCTTTTCGGGTGCATTTTCATCTTCGGCGCTTGCTTGTGCGCCGCTCAGGCCGAAGAACGTAGCACCGAGGAACCCCCTATGGCGCGCTTAACACAGGACAATAAACCATGAACACACAAACTCTGAATCCTGAATTGCTGAGGAAAATTGACGCCTATTGGTCTGCGGCGAACTATCTCTCGGTTGGCCAGATTTATCTCTACGACAATCCGCTGTTGAAGAAGCCGCTCAAGCAGGCGCACATCAAACCGCGCCTGCTCGGTCACTGGGGCACGACACCTGGGCTAAACTTTGTCTACGTCCATTTGAATCGTGTTATCAAGGAGCATGATCTGAACGTAATCTACATTACCGGGCCGGGGCATGGCGGACCCGCGCTGGTGGCGAATGCCTATCTAGAGGGTACTTACAGCGAGGTGTATCCCAATATCGCCCAAAACGAGTCGGGGATGAAGCGGTTGTTCAAACAGTTTTCCTTCCCCGGCGGAATACCGAGTCACGTCGCACCTGAAACACCGGGCTCGATTCACGAGGGAGGCGAGCTGGGTTATTCGCTGTCGCATGCCTACGGGGCAGCGTTCGACAATCCCGACTTGATTGTTGCATGTGTCGTCGGCGATGGCGAAGCAGAGACCGGTCCTCTGGCTGCCAGTTGGCATTCGAATAAATTTCTCAATCCGGTCCACGACGGCGCCGTGTTGCCCATCCTGCATTTGAATGGCTATAAAATTGCCGGCCCTACGGTTTTGGCGCGCATTCCGCATGACGAACTGGACGCGATGTTTCGTGGCCTCGGTTACACGCCGTATTTCGTCGAAGGTGACGATCCGATGGCGATGCATCAGCTGATGGCGGCTACGCTGGACACCGTGATCGGCGAGATCCAACGCATCCAAGCTGAGGCCCGCGCCAACGGATTCAAAGCGCGTCCGAATTGGCCTATGATCATCTTGCGCTCACCGAAAGGCTGGACCGGTCCTAAGGAAGTTGACGACAAACCTACCGAGGGAACATTTCGATCGCATCAGGTTCCGATGGGCGACATGAGTGAAGCGGGGCATGTGAAGATTCTGGAAAAGTGGTTGAAAAGCTACCATCCGAAGCAATTATTCGACAAGACCGGCAAATTGGTTGCCGAATTGGCTGAATTGGCGCCGGCTGGAGATCGGCGCATGAGCGCCAATCCCCACGCCAACGGAGGGCTCTTGTTACAGCAACTGCATCTGCCTGATTTTCACGACTACGAGGTTAAGGTGTCCAAGCCGGGCCACGTGGAGGCCGAATCCACCCGAGTGCAAGGGGAATTTATCCGCGACGTGATCAAACTGAACCCTGAAAACTTCCGTATCTTTAGTCCGGACGAAACGAATTCAAACCGCTGGGGCGCTGTGTTCGAAGTGACGAGCCGTTGCTCGACCGCGGAAATCGTGCCCGGCGACGATCACGTTGCCGCCGATGGCCGGGTGATGGAGATATTGAGCGAACATCAGTGCGAGGGTTGGCTCGAAGGTTACCTGCTGACTGGGCGTCACGGATTTTTCTCTTGCTACGAAGCGTTTATCCACATCATTGATTCGATGTTCAACCAGCATGCCAAATGGCTCAAGGTCTCGAATCAGATTCCATGGCGCCGCCCGATTGCATCTTTGAACTATCTGCTTTCTTCGCACGTCTGGCGACAGGATCATAATGGTTTTAGTCATCAGGATCCCGGCTTCATGGACCATGTCGTGAACAAAAAGGCGGAAGTCATTCGTGTCTTTCTGCCGCCCGATGCGAATACGCTGCTTTCGGTAACGGATCATTGCCTGCGTAGCCGCAATTATGTCAACGTTATCGTTGCCGGCAAGCAACCCTCGCCGCAGTGGTTAGACATGGATGAGGCCATTAAGCACTGTACCGCTGGTTTGGGTATTTGGCCGTGGGCCAGCAACGATCAGGATGGCGAACCGGATGTCATCATGGCATGCTGCGGCGACGTACCGACGCTAGAAACCTTGGCTGCCGTCGAGTTGTTGCGGGAATATTTCCCGGAACTGAAAGTTAGGGTGATCAATGTAGTCGACTTGATGAAACTCCAGACCCAAAGCGAACATCCGAATGGTCTGAGCGACAAAGATTTCGATTTACTTTTTACCAAGGATAAGCCGATCATCTTCGCCTTCCACGGTTATCCATTGCTCATTCATCGGTTGACCTATCGTCGCAGTAACCACTCGAACCTGCATGTGCGCGGTTTCAAAGAAGAAGGCGCCACTACTACGCCCTTCGACATGACGGTATTGAACGACCTGGACCGGTTTCATTTGGTTGGCGATGTCATTGACCGCCTCCCGCAATTGGGAGCTCGAGCTGCCTACGCCAAGCAAGCCATGCGAGACAAGCTCATCGAACACAAACAATACATCAGAAAGCATGGCGAGGATATGCCGGAAATTCGTCACTGGAAATGGAAAGTTATCGACTCAAATCAAAGCTAAATCAAGCATCGTAATCCTGGAAAAGTGGCTCAATTTAATGGCCAAAACTGGCTCAATTCTGTTGGCCATTGACAAACGGTTGGGCGTTCTATCTCGTTGAAATACATGTTCGGGGACTTATCCACGCCGCAAACTTTGAAAAACTCTAACCTTAAAACTGAAGACAGTCAGTTCGTTAGCGTATATACGGAAATGAGTCGTCATGCGGGAATGAAGAGCTTGGTAAGTAGTCGGTCCCTCTTGGAAAAGACGACTGCATGGACAGGAAATGACCCCGTCATTTCTCTGCATTCACCCCATTTATGGGGCTCATCCAGGAGGTAGGGCACCAACAGTAGGCGCTTTAGGCGACAACTATTCTGATACAGGGCAGCAAAAAATGCTCCTGCATTTTCTGCAGTCGTGACATTCTTGTCACTCAGCAGTTGCCGAGGCGAGGGGTTAGAGAGAATATTTAAATAAATCCCCTTTTCAAAGCTAGACTTGCGTTAATTGTTGGCGTCCCCCTGCATGGACTGCCGGGGACCAGAGGCCATGGAGGGCGAGGGTTTTTCACATCCTTGCGGTCTGGATCTCGGCAATCCCTGCCGGGATGACGGTTTCAATGTCTTTTCAACTACCAACACAAACAAAGTTTTTTTCAAGGGGAGGCGAAATTCTAAAGTGTTTTAAATACAGGGGCTGAACGAATAGAAGAACTTGAGTTACTGTTTAATTTAGACTGGGCAGGACAATCGGAGTCGATGAACTGAATGCACGATACGGGTTTAATAAATATTTTATTCGGAAAGGACGCTATGTGCGGTAACGCACTGACGAAAACCGAATGTTGCGATTAAGCTACTTAACAAGGTTTATTAGCAACATGATTTGCTGAAGCCGTTGAATCATCATGTTCAAACGGAATTTGGCAAGTCATTGACGGGTTTTATCATTTCTCATTCATATTTCTTCAATAAGGAAGACACCATGCCGAAACAAAATTTATTCGCAATCGCTTTATTAGCCGGCATGAGTATGCAGCCGCTGGTTCAGGCCGACGATCACTTCCAAGACGATCGATGGTATATCGCGCCTTTCGCTTCATACGTTGATACCGGTGGCGATCGAAATGCAAGCAACGGTTGGGGCGGCGGAATGGGCTTCGGTAAAATCATCGATGAACATTTCAATGTCGAATTGAAAGGCTTCTATGAAGGCTTTAACGGTACGAATGGCGCCTGGAGTCTAACCGGCGGTAGTGCGGACTTACAGTACTATTTCTTTCGCGATAAATTTTCGCCTTATACTGTCGTCGGTGTGGGCGGTATGAACAGCTGTGTCTCAGGTAATTGCGGAGCGGGCATCATTGGCGAAGCCGGCGTCGGTTTTTCTTATGAGCTGCACGACAACTTTTTGGTCCGTAGCGATGTGCGCTATCGATATAACAATAATCTCAACGCCCATGTACAACCCGGTACGGACGAATTTCATGATATGACGGTTAACGTGGGTTTTGTCATTCCGTTCGGCGACAAGCCTAAAACACTCGCGCAGCGAGCCGATACCCGGGTCGAACCGGTTGCCATTACGGATTGCGCGACTCTCGATTCGGACGGTGACGGCGTAAACGATTGTCTGGATCAATGCCCCGACACCATCAAAGGCGGCGTAGTCGACGCGAAAGGCTGTTTAATCAGGCTCGTACTGAAGGGGGTCGGTTTTAAATTCGATTCAGCCGAACTGACGCCGACCTCCGTGGAAATTCTGGATGGCGTCGCGCAAAATCTCATTGCTCATCCGCAATCCAATGATATTGAAGTTCAGGGACATGCCAGCAGCGAAGGCAGCCATGATTACAATATGAGATTGTCGCAACGCCGTTCGGCCTCTGTCGTCGATTACCTGAAAATGAAAGGCGTCTCCAACAAACTGATTGCGAAAGGCTACGGTGAAACACAGCCGATTGCCGATAACGCCACGGAAGCGGGACGATCCGAAAATCGCCGTGTCGAGTTGATTTGGATCGAGGAGCAATAAACGTATTTTCTCCAAAACATCTTAAATTTAATTAACGAAAAACCCGCTATCAAAGCGGGTTTTATTTTTAATCTAATCATAAGATTTGAGGTATATCTTAACCTAAGCCGTTGTTAGTAAAAAGCCGATTTACGCTAAGGTTACGGTAAAAATAACTGCCCAAAATAGTTCGCACGCGCTGCACTCGTCGTTATACAGAAAACGTGTATTGGCATCTTATATTGTGACCTCGATACCATTTATTGTTACCTAACGCACCCGGCTTTCCCTCACCTAGCGTTAGGTGAGGTACGACGAAGGCGTCGCTCCCACAAGTGGTCGGATGCTCTGTGGGAGCGATCCCCTGATCGCGATTTCGAAGCTCCCGAACCACATAGCGGTTCAGGCTGCATTCCCACGCAGAGCGTTGGAACGATGGAAAAGCCGGTTCACGCTAGACAAACCTGTTTTATGTTCGATATCGAACAGACCGCGCCTTCTCTTAATGTTAGATTTAAACTGTTTTTTTCAATACGAAGCGGGAGTGCGGCTATGTCGGTTGCATACTGCTTTAAAAGATAAAAAGGAATCACACATGAAAACAATCTATGAAAACAAACGTATGACTTTGCCGAATCAAGTTCTAATGCCGGCTTTTTTAGCCGTTGTTCTCGGATTGTCCGGTTGCCAACAAGAAGTAGGACCCGCTGAAAAAGCCGGGCAAAAGATCGATCGCGCGGTTGAAAAGGGAGAGCAAAAAATCGAACAATCGAGAATCGATGCAACGCAAAAGCTAGAGGCCGCCAAAGAGTCCTTGGATCAACAAGCCGATCAAGCTTCGGAATACATCGAAGAGTCGACAGAAGCGTCTAAAGAAGCATTAGAAAAAGCCGGAGAAGAAATTGAGCAAACGACAGAGGCGGCAGGACAAGAACTTGAACGCGCAAAGGAGGCTGCAGTCGACAAAGCTCAATCGGCCGGTGAATACATCGACGATTCGGTCATTACCCTGAAAGTCAAAGCCGCATTGGTCAATGACCCGATGCTTAAGGCATCACAAATTGAAGTGACAACCGTTAACGGCATCGTGAAGTTGAGCGGAACAGTGGGTTCCCAGCAAGATATCGACAGGGCATTGGAACTTGCAGTCAATCAGCAAAATGTCAAATCCGTGCAAAGCGATCTGATTATTAAAGCAGCACCGAGTGAGGAATAATGAAGAGTTTTCGATTGCCGGTAATTCTGGGCGTGATGTTATTGCGGGCATCACCGGCTAATGCCTCAGCCCAGGATGACGCTTACATAGCCGGCTATGCGGCCGGCGTATTGAAGCAGGGTTTAAAAATCGATGTGCCGCCGTTAAATGTCCGCGATGGCGTCATTACATTGCCTGTAGGGAATTTGAAAGCCGCCGATCGAGACAAAGCGGCGCAACTTTTGTCCGAAATTCCAGGCGTCAATGCGGTAAAACTCTCCCAAGCGGCCGGTACTCAGTCCACTGACGAAGCTCCAGGGGGTTTCCAGGTTCCGGGCGATGAAGCCGTGTCGGCAACCGATAAGATTATTTTACCGACAGGGCTACTGCCGAGCGGTCATCTTTTCAAGCCGTTGCTGGCCGATCCTCGCTGGGCACATTTTTCAGCAGCCTACCGAAATTACCAGAATGACAATTTTGACGGCAAGGACATAGGATCGGTTAGCTTCGGTGAAACCATCCCGTTCTATCGCGCAAACATTGGAGAAACTACCGCGCAATGGGAAACGGGCATTCAGGCCGCAGTGTTCAGCGATTTCAACTTGGGAGCCGACTCGTCCGATTTAGTCAATACCGATTTCATAGCGTCGCTTTATTCCAGTATGCGTGTTGGCCAGTTTTCAGCGTTTGGCCGCGTTTACCATCAGAGTTCGCATCTTGGCGACGAATTTTTGTTACGGCAAGTCGGCACAAAATTCGAGCGTGTGAACCTCAGTTATGAAGGTCTGGACCTGAGGCTTTCCTATGAGCTCCCTTTTGGCGTGCGCATCTATGGCGGCGGAGGCGGACTGTTTCACAGAGAACCTGACGACCTCAAAATATGGTCCGCGCAATACGGAATTGAGTTTCGAAGCCCTTGGCGCATCGAATTTGCCGCCATGCGTCCCATCATTGCGGTCGACCTGAAAAATTTTGAAGAAAACAAATAGAATACCGATGTATCGGCCAGAGCCGGCGTCGAGTTTGAAAATTTACAAGTCTTGGGCCGGAAGCTTCAGTTGCTTGTGGAATACTTTAATGGTTACTCGCCCAGTGGGCAGTTTTACAATGACAAGGTGGAGTATGTCGGCATAGGCGCACATTATCATTTTTAACCTAGCGGATGGCTGCACATAATAAATAATACCCATAGGGGTTGAGTGATGAAAATATTCGATTTCGAGGAGTCAAATTATACCCATCGTAGCTGAACATTCGGCCCCGGGGTGCCCGTCAAAGGACGCCGTAAACCCAGCACCTAAATTCCATAGGTCTTTGGCAATGATTCAAAATCATGGCTTATTTAGGTGCTGGGTAAATACGTCCCTATAGGCTCTATGCCAGCTCCATGCTGGCCCCTCACCTAGCGTTAGGTGAGGGGCCGAACACCCCGGGGCCTCCTCCGGCAATGCCGAAATTTGAAGTGCGAAAGGTATAAGGAAAGCAGTTAAAACAGCGCTGTTTTTGCACCGATGACTGAAAATGCGGTGATATGATTGACAGTCAATTTAATCTAACCCATTAGACAACAATGACTAAATCTACTCCCGACCCATCCAGCTCGACTCCATCAAGTTTAACCGATACACTCGTCGGCGAACCGGACACGGACACACCGGCGAGTAAGGTATCTACCAAAACCGGCAGTACTCCGCCTATCATCGGATTAGGTACGTCGGCCGGAGGTTTGGAGGCCTTGGAACTATTCCTTACGCCGATTCCGGCAATCAACGGCGCGGCGTTTGTCGTCATTCAGCATCTCGACCCCACGCATCATGGGATTCTGCCGGAATTATTACAGCGCGTCACGCCGATGACGGTTACCGAGGCCGGCGATGGCATGCAGGTTAAACCCAATTGGGTTTACGTGATTCCTTCCAATAAAGATTTGTCTATCTTGCACGGCAAGCTGCATTTGCTGGATCCGGCAGCGCCTCGTGGGTTGCGTTTGCCGATCGATAGTTTTTTCCGAGCCTTGGCTGACGATCAGTGTGAGCGGGCAATCGGTGTGATTCTTTCCGGGATGGGCTCCGACGGAACCTTGGGTCTCCGTGCCGTCAAGGAAAATGCGGGGCTCACCCTAGTGCAATCCCCGGACTCCGCACAATTCGATTCTATGCCGCGAAGCGCGATCGGTGCGGGATTGGCCGACATCATTGTGCCGGCACAAGAAATGTGGGGGCGTATCTATGCTTATCTCAAGCATAGCCCGCGCGGTCTATGGATCGCGCCCGAAACAAAGTTGGAAGAAAAATCGCAAAGCGGCTTGGAGCAAATTGTGATTCTGCTTCGGGAAAGAACCGGCAACGATTTTTCGCTTTACAAAAAAAACACTATTTTTCGCCGCGTCGAGCGCCGCATGGGTTTGCATCAAATCGATGCGATAGCCCATTATGTACGCTATTTACGCGAAAACCCGCAGGAACTCGATCTATTATTCAAGGAACTATTGATCGGTGTAACCAATTTCTTTCGCGATCCGGAGGTATGGGAGTACCTCAAAACCAACGCGATTCCCGAACTATTGGCCAACCCTTCGACAAACAAGGACCTGCGGGCTTGGGTGCCGGCTTGCTCGACAGGCGAAGAGGCTTATTCTCTGGCCATCGTGTTCAAGGAAGCCTTGGCGCAAATCCAATCAAAATGTCAAATGTCCTTGCAAATTTTTGCCACCGACCTCGATCAAGATGCGATCGATAAGGCTAGGCAAGGTTTTTATCCGGCCAATATTGCCGTCGATGTTTCCGAAGACCGCTTAAGCCGATTTTTTAGCATCGACGGCAACGGCTATCGCATCAATAAGGAAATTCGCGAGATGGTGACCTTTGCGCCGCAGAACGTCATCATGGATCCTCCGTTTACCAAGCTGAATGTGATTTGCTGTCGCAACTTGTTGATTTATCTCAATGCCGAATTGCAAAAAAAACTGATCCCGCTGTTCCATTATGCGTTAACCGAAAATGGCATCTTACTGCTCGGTAATTCCGAAACGATTAGCGGTTTCAGCGATTTATATGAGGTGGTCGACAATAAATCACGTCTTTACCGCCGTATTGAATGTTTTCGGCGGAATCTGGACGTCGACTTTCCGACCAAGTACTCCTCGGTAGCTTCCCAAGCCCCTGGCGGCTACAAGCCACCTGTGATCGATAATCTGCAATCCTTGGCGGATCAATTTTTATTACAACACTTTTCACCTGCAGCCGTTTTGGTCAATGCTGACGGAGACATTCTTTACATTAACGGACGTACCGGTAAGTATTTGGAGCCTGCCGCCGGCAAAGCTAACTGGAATATTCTCGCAATGGCCCGTGACGGACTGCACCATATTTTGTCCGGCGCATTGAGAAAAGCGCAGAACCAAACAGAAGCCATTCACATGCAAGACTTGACGGTAGGCACCAATGGCGGAACGCAAACAGTTAATCTGGCTGTTCAAGCAATAAGAAAGCCTGTGGCGTTAAACGGAATGTTATTCGTCGTATTTAACGATGCGGCTCCGTTGCCGGCCAGAAAACGCTCCCGTAAATCGACGAGTGAGGAACAGAAAACGCTGGAGATCGAACTTCAACATGCCAATGAAGATATACAAACCTTGCGCGAGGAAATGCAGTCTTCACAAGAAGAGCTGCGCTCTGCCAATGAAGAATTGCAATCGACCAATGAGGAATTGCAGTCATCCAATGAAGAATTGACCACGTCCAAGGAAGAAATGCAGTCTTTAAACGAGGAGTTGCAAACCGTGAATGCGGAGCTTCAAGCAAAAGTAGACGACCTGTCGAGGGTCAGCAACGACATGAATAATTTACTCAACAGCATGGACATCGCCACGGTGTTTTTGGACAGCGCCCTTAATATCAGGCGTTTCACCAAACACATCAGTCGTATATTCAAGCTGATCAGCAGCGATGTCGGGCGGCCGCTTTCCGACATCGTGACCGATCTGGACTATCCGCAACTTCAGGAAGATACGCACGAAGTGCTGCGAACTTTGGTCTTTACCGAAAAACAAGTCGAAGCCGTCGATAACCGATGGTTCAAAGTGCGTATCATGCCTTATCGAACCCAAGACAACATCATCGACGGCGTGGTGATTACTTTTATCGATATTTCCGAAACCAAGCAACTGGAAGCGAAATTAAGGGCTCGAAATGATCAATCCGAAAATGATTATTCCGAATAAGCAACCCGATAAGACAGACGAATTACGCCGGCGCGCGGAACAACGGCTTGCCGTTAAACAAGCGTCGCCCGCAGAAACAGCGATCGACGAAAAAAGGTTAGTGCATGAATTGCAAGTCCATCAAATCGAGTTGGAAATGCAGAACGAAGCGTTGCGGGAAGCGCGTCTTCAGTCTGAAATAGCCCTGGAACGCTTTACCGAACTGTTCGACTTCGCGCCGGTCCCTTATTTTAGTTTATGCAGCAAAGGCATCATTCAACAGGCCAATTTTCGTAGCGAGTCATTGCTGGGTATTGAGCGTTCCGCGCTATGCGGGCAAAATTTTGCCCATTGGGTAACCGGCGTATTTCAACCTCTCTTTAAAGATTTCCTGGCAAAGGTGTTTGCGAATACCGATTCGCACAGCTGTGAGATGACTTTACAGATCGGTGGCGATCAAAAATGGGTGCATGTCGAGGGCATTGCCGACAAAACGGGTTATTCGTGTCTTCTTGCCGTGTCGGATATCAGTGAACGGAAACGTAACGAGCAAGAATTACAACTGGCTGCAACTGTGTTTCAGGCGCTCGAGGAAGCCATTATAGTGACTGATAAAGACAACCGGATTGTCAGCGTCAATCCGGCCTTCACGCGATTGACGGGTTACCTGTCGGATGAAGCCGTCGGTCAATCGACTGCGCTGCTTAAATCCGGGCGTCATGGTGAGGATTTTTTCGAGGCGATGTGGCATAGCCTGAATTCGACAGGTCATTGGCAGGGAGAAATATGGAATAAGCGAAAAAACGGCGAGGAGTTTCTGGAATGGTTATCGATTAATACGCTGTACGGTCAAAACGGCGAGGTCATCCGGCGAATCGCCACGGCTACCGACATTACCGACAAAAAAAGGACGGAGGAAATCATTCGTCAGCAAGCCCATTTCGATCAACTGACCGGCTTGCCTAATCGGTACTTATTTCTCGACCGTCTGCAACGGGCTATCCAAAAATCCAACCGAACGGGGCGGCAGTTGGCCCTGATGTTCCTTGACCTCGATCATTTCAAGGATGTTAACGATACCTTGGGTCACGACGCGGGGGACACGCTACTCAAGGAGGCTACACAGCGCTTGAAAGGTTCTCTGCGCGAAACCGATACGCTGGCACGTCCTGGCGGCGATGAATTCACGATCATTCTGGACGAATTGGACGAGTTCAACAGCATCGAGCGTGTCGCTCAAAGCATAGTTGAATGCATGACTGCGCCGTTTATGGTGAAAAAAGAACGGTGTTATATTTCAGTCAGTATCGGCATTGCCTTGTATCCGAGCGATGCCGATAACCTGGAAGAATTGTTGAAGAAAGCCGATCAAGCCATGTATGGCGCAAAAAATCAGGGTCGTAGCCGTTATTGTTACTTTATGCCGGAAATGCAGGAAGCGTCGGCGATGCGGTTGCGCTTAGGCAACGATTTGCGGCATGCGCTGACCGATCGGCAACTGAGTTTGTTTTATCAACCCATCGTGGATTTCGCATCGGGTCGAATCCAAAAAGCCGAAGCCTTGATTCGTTGGCAACATCCTACGCGAGGCTTGATTCATCCGTTAGATTTTATAGCCGTTTCAGAAGATAACGGCATGATAACCGAGATCGACGAATGGGTTTTTCATCAGGCGGTCGACCAGGTCGCAATTTGGCGTGCCAATTACCGTGCGGATTTTCAAATTAGCATCAATACTTCATCCGCGCAGTTTCAAAATAATAGTGTCAAGTTAAACGAATGGTTTGTTTATTTGCAGGATCGAGGTTTATCCGGGGATTGTATTGCGGTGGAAATTACCGAAGGATTATTGCTGAATGCATCCGCCATCGTATCTGAAAAATTGCTTGCATTCAGGGACGCCGGTATCCAAGTATCGCTTGACGACTTCGGTACCGGTAATTCGTCGCTGTACAGTCTCAAAAAGTACGATATCGATTATTTGAAAATCGACAAATCCTTCGTCGCCAATCTAACGGCCGATTCCAACGAGTTGGTATTATGCGAAGCGATGATTCTGTTGGCGCACAAACTGGATATGAAAATTATCGCTGAAGGTGTCGAAACACAGGAACAATTCGATTTGCTGCTGCAAGCGGGTTGCGATTACGGACAAGGGAATTTGGTCTCGAAAGCGGTATCCGCAGAGGAGTTCGAGAAGTTATTATGAATCGAATAATGAAATAGCGAATGAGTGTTAAATCGCTCAGCTATCAAATTTAGCACCCTACACCTGGCGCTTTTTTGCCTATGATCACCAACAATTCACAAGATATTTTGAGATTAAAAAGCGTAAGGAATTTCTGTGCCAATCGACCGAAAGTCGAAGATCAACGGTACAATCAGTGAATATAGGCTTTGGTGACGTATTGCAACACCATGCGCTGAGTATTAAAAAACGAGCCATTGAGCGCAATCGTGTGACGCATCCCATCGATGAAGCGTGCGCGGTCATGATAAAAAAAAGGAACGACTACTTGTTCCAGCTTGTCGTATAACGCCGCTGCATCCCGAGCCGACCGATCCTCTTCGAAGCTAACGGAGGTCGGTAACTCACCGATGGCCCAGCCGGTAACGCCTTCGATACAACCTTCGATCCACCAGCCATCCAATATGCTCAGACTGGGCACGCCATTGAGGGCCGCCTTCATGCCGCTGGTACCGGATGCCTCAAGCGGCGGTTGCGGGGTGTTCAGCCAGATATCCACGCCGGCCGTCATCAACTGCGCCAATGGCCAATCGTAATTGGGCAGATAAGCAATTTCCTGATTAGCAAGTTTCTTCAGCTAAAGCCCAAAGAGCAGCATATCCCTAGCAGGACGGGGTTCGCAAGCCATGCGCGTCAAGCTAAAAACGGCCAACCCACATCACGCTCTTTCCCAAGCTCCAGCTTGGGAAAG
>Ga0180009_10003074_pt1 | contig 19247 bp, 15 predicted proteins | sample OS_PC_MetaG_FD_123537 | JGI IMG/M metagenome (GOLD analysis project Ga0180009, IMG submission 123537) | Groundwater microbial communities from the Aspo Hard Rock Laboratory (HRL) deep subsurface site, Sweden - OS_PC_MetaG | ecosystem: Environmental > Aquatic > Deep subsurface > Groundwater...
CCCTCCAAGCAGCAACCCCTCCCGCCTGGGGGAAAGCGAAGTTCGCCACGTCGCATCTCTTGCGAGATGCTCCTCGCGATGACGTCTATTGTTGGATGAAAGCAAAACTAAAGCCGCCCGGCCTCTCAGAAACCGGGCGGCTGTCATCTAAACTAGCACTGTCTCCAGCGCCTACTTCTTACTAAACACCACCTTGCCCTCTTCCACGTCGGCCACGATGGTGTCGCCGTCGCCGAAGCTGCCGTCTAAGAGCTTCACGGCCAGCGAGTCCATGACCTGGCTTTGCAGGGCCCGCTTGAGCGGCCGCGCGCCGTAGACCGGGTCGAAGCCCACCTGGGCCAGGTGGCCCTGGGCCGCGTCGCTGATCTCCAGGGTGATGCCCCGCTGCACCAGCAGCTTGTTGACCCGCTTGAGCTGGATGCCCACGATGCTCTTGATCTGCTCCAGGGTGAGCGCGTGGAAGATGACCACGTTGTCCACCCGGTTCAAGAACTCGGGCTTGAAGTGGCCGCGCAGGGCGGTCATCACCGCCTCTTCCATCCGCTCGCGCTGGCCCTCGCCGCTCAGGTCCTGGATGTACTGCGAGCCGATGTTGGAGGTCATGATTATCAGGGTGTTGGAGAAGTCCACCGTGCGGCCCTGGCCGTCGGTGAGCCGCCCGTCGTCCAATATCTGCAACAGGGCGTTGAACACCTCGGGGTGGGCCTTTTCGATCTCGTCGAAGAGCACCACGCTGTAGGGCTTGCGGCGCACCGCCTCGGTAAGGTAGCCGCCCTCCTCATAGCCCACGTAGCCCGGAGGCGCGCCGATCAGCCGGCTCACCGCGTGTTTTTCCATGAACTCGCTCATGTCCAGGCGGACCATGGCCTGCTCGTCGTCGAAGAGGAATTCGGCCAAGGCCCGGGCCAGCTCGGTCTTGCCCACTCCCGTGGGGCCCATGAAGATGAAGCTGCCGATGGGCCGGTTGGGGTCTTGCAGGCCGGAGCGGGCCCGGCGCACCGCGTTGGACACGGCCACGATGGCCTCGGTCTGGCCGATGATGCGCTGGGCGATGCGCTCCTCCATCTGCAAGAGCTTCTCGCGCTCGCCCTCCACCAGCTTGGCCACGGGGATGTTGGTCCAGCGGCTGACCACCTCGGCCACGTCCTCGCTGTCCACCTCCTCCTTGACCATGGCGCCCTTGTCCTCCAGGCGCTGCTGGCGCTCGGCCATTTCCTTTTCCTGCTCGGGAAGCTGGCCGTAGCGAATCTCGGCCACCCGGTTGTAGTCGCTGCCCCGCTCGGCCCGGGCCATCTCGGCGTTTAGCTGCTCTATCTTTTCCTTGGCCTGGCGCACGCCTTCGATGATGTCCTTGTCCTCCTGCCACTGGGCCCTGAGGGTGTCGCGCTCCTCCTTCAGGTCGGCCAGCTCCTTGCGCACGTTGTCCAGGCGGCGTTTGGAGCCGTCGTCGGACTCCTTTTTGAGAGCCTCCACCTCCACGGTGAGTTGGGTGATGCGCCGCTCCAGGACGTCCAGCTCCTCGGGCAGGGAGTCGATGTCGATGCGGAGCTTGCTGCCCGCCTCGTCGATGAGGTCGATGGCCTTGTCGGGCAGAAAGCGGTCGGTGATGTAGCGGTCGCTCAGGGTGGCGGCGGCCACCAGGGCGCTGTCCTTTATGCGCACCCCGTGGTGAACCTCGTACTTTTCCTTGAGCCCGCGCAGGATGGCGATGGTGTCCTCCACGCTGGGCTCGCCCACCATCACCGGGGCGAAGCGCCGCTCCAGGGCGGCGTCCTTCTCTATGTTCTGGCGGTACTCCTTGATGGTGGTGGCGCCCACGCACCTGAGCTCGCCCCGGGCCAGGGCCGGCTTTAGCATGTTGCTGGCGTCCATGGCCCCCTCGGCCTTGCCCGCGCCCACCAGGGTGTGCATCTCGTCGATGAACAGGATGATGGTGCCGGCGGCCTCTTCCACCGCCTTTAAGACCGCCTTGAGCCGGTCCTCGAACTCGCCGCGATACTTGGCCCCGGCGATGAGCGATCCCATGTCCAGGCTGACGACTTTCTTGTCTTTTAGCCCCTCGGGCACGTCGCCGGCCACGATGCGCTGGGCCAGGCCCTCCACGATGGCGGTCTTGCCCACGCCGGGCTCGCCGATCAACACCGGGTTGTTCTTGGTGCGGCGGCTGAGAATCTGGATGACCCGGCGGATCTCCTCGTCCCGGCCGATCACCGGGTCCAGCTTGCCCTTGGCGGCCAGCTCGGTGAGGTCGCGGGCGAAGCGCTTGAGGGCCTCGTACTTGTCCTCGGGGTTCTGGTCGGTCACGGTCTGGGAGCCCCGGATGTCCTTGAGCACGCTCAGGATGCCGTCTACGGTGACGCCCTGGCCCTTGAGTATCTTGCCGGCCGGGGTGTCGGACTCGGCCAGGGCCAGCAGGACGTGCTCCACCGAGACGTACTCGTCGCGCATCTTCTCGGCCATGTCCTGGGCCTGGTTCAAGACCTGGGTGGCCTCGGAGGAAAGGTGGGCCTGGGCCGTGGCCCCCCGGGCCTGGGGCAGCTTGTCCAGCGCCTGGGTCACCTCGGCCAACAGGGCGTTGACGTTGGCCCCCACCTTGCCCAGCACCGGGCGGGCGATCTCCTCGCTGACCTCCAGGAGCACGGCCAACAGGTGCACCGGCTCGATCTGGGGGTTGCCCCGCTTGTCGGCCAGGGACATGGCCCCCTGCAGGATTTCCTGGCTCTTCAAAGTGAACTTGTCGAAACGCATATATATAAAACCTCATGTTATATGGGGGATTAACAAAAACCTACCATAAGGTAAGCATTGGAGGGGGTATGTCAACCCCCCGGCCAGCCTTACGAAACGGTTTTTTGGGGGGCCACGGCGAATTTAGGCGCGGCCCCTGGTCCCTGTCTATAGATTGTGGGCCAGGGGAGGGCGGGGAGTCAAAGGGGGGGTGTTTTCAGGAATAGTGTAGGTTGGGTAGAGCGAAGCGAAACCCAACAATTCCCCCAGGCGGGGCGGGGTTGGCATAGCAGACGGCGGCTTGGGATGATCCTCCAACGCAAGCATGACGAGGGAAACGGAAGATTGCCACGGCCGGGCAGACCGGACCGCCTTGCCTCGCCGGGCGCTTGCCTCTGCCCGGCCTCGCAACGACAAATCGCTTTTGCTGGATGGGGATCCCTCTGGCCTTACCAGTTTTTCCCAATAGCGAGGCAGGATTGAGCGCGGCGAAGCCCAAAAGGCCGCCGATTAGCGCCAAATGAGAGATTGACCGCAGGAGCGTGAGGAAGGAACAATATATGTACATGTAACGGGTGATTTTAATTGCAAGTCCGTCGTCCGCGATCGAGTCCGGGGCGATGCTGGCTCAAGTAAACCTGCATGCCATAGAGGAGGGCCTGCCCATGAAAGGCATGGTGTTTACCGAGTTCATGGAACTGGTCGATGAAAAATTATCCCCAGAGACCACCGAGAGCCTCCTGGAAATGTCCGATCTGCCCTCGGGAGGGGTCTACACCTCCGTGGGCAATTACGATCCCCAGGAAATGGTCACCCTGGTAACCAACCTTTCCGGCATGACCGGCACCCCGGTTCCCGACCTGCTCAAAATTTTCGGCCGGCATCTGTTCAAACGATTCTTGGTTTCCTTCCCCGAATTCTTCGAGGGGATCACTTCCAGTTTGGAGTTCCTTCCCAGGGTGGATGGGTACGTCCACGTCGAGGTGCGCAAGCTGTACCCGGACGCCGAGTTGCCCGCCTTCACCTGCGACGTGCCGGAACCGGGGTCCATGACCATGACCTATGAATCCAAGCGCCACTTGGCTCCCCTGGCCGAGGGACTGATACTCGCCTGCATAGATCATTACGGAGAGTCGCTGGAGGTGAGCAGCGAAACCATGGCGACCGACCCCCCGGTGACCAGGTTCCTCATTGCGCCGAAGCAGTCCTGATAATGGAGAAAAAAGTCGAGCTACTGCAAAAAAGACTCGACCGGGAGCGGCTTGCCAGAAAACAGGCGGAAATAATTATCGAAGAAAAGAGCCGCGAACTTTACTACAAAAACCAGGAGTTGGAACGCGCGGTAAAGGCCGAAAACCTTGCTCGCAAAGAAGCGGATATTTTGCACGAAGCGCTTGAATTTTTCACCGCCAAGCTGGATATCGATGAAATAGCCTCACACCTTAAATCTATTTTGATGCAATTGGTTCCCCATGACCACAGCGCGGTTTATCTCTTCGAGGGCGGGGTGCTGGTTCCATGCGGCCAAGGGAAAGAGCCCGACACGGGCGGAGACGGTGCGGCGGCGTGCAAGCCCACCATTTCACCAAACGGGGTCAGCCCTCCCGTTCAGCCCATCATAATCCCCAACGCAAGTAACGATCCCGAGGCCAAGCCGTGGGGGGTTCATCTTGATAGCCAAACCTTGATGGTGGTGCATCTTTTCGCCCCCGGCCGCGTGGTCGGCTGCCTTACCCTAGAAAGCCGTGAAGCCGACGCGTTCAGTCCAGCCGCCGCCAAGCTGGCCCAGGCCATCGCCAACGAAGCCTCCATCGCTTTTGAAAACTCGTTGCTCTATCGGGAAGTGGAAAGGCTTTCAGTGCTGGATGCCCTCACCGGCATAAACAACCGGAGGCAATTCGACCTGCTGGCCGACAGGGAGTTCCAGCGCGCCGTACGCCACCAGCTTTCGCTTTCGGCCATTATGATGGACCTGGATCACTTCAAGCTGGTGAACGACACCCATGGCCACAGTGTCGGCGACAAGGTCCTGGTGGCGGTGGCGGATGTCTGCCGGCGCGCACTACGCACCGAGGACATTCTTGCCCGCTACGGTGGCGAGGAGTTCTGCTTCGTCCTTCCCCAGACGGATGTGAACGGGGCCTATGCCTTTGCCGAGAGAATACGCAAAGACGTCGAGGGCCTTCGCTTCGAAGCAGGTGGCCGCGGTTTCACCGTGACCGCCAGTTTCGGGGTCTCCGAGCGTCTTGCCGAAGATGATTCGCCGGGCAGCATATTGGAGCGAAGCGATCAGGCGCTTTACGCGGCCAAAGGGGGCGGCAGGAACAGGGTTGTCATGTGGAAACCCCGAGAGCTTCGAGATGAGGCCTTGACCCACGCCGAGAGCGGCTAGCCCGGCGTGGGTTGGGCCAGGCCAAGCCGGTTCCACCGGACTTTAACTAAAACGGCTTGCTATCCGCCCGCGCGCTTGAGCTTGGAGAGGTTTTCGCAATTACCGTGCTCCTTGCCGTCCTTGTCCAGGCAGCAGCCGTCGCGGCCGCTGTCGCATGACCAGCAATTGCCATTGCATTTCAAATACTTGCTGTTGCATCGGCTAACTGGTTCCTTGTCGCCCCAGCAAAACTCGCAGGCAAAGTCCTTCCAACTCCAGCAGGTGGGGCACTCCGCCTTTCCCAGGTAGGCCCCCTTGCCCGCGTCGGCATAGCATTCCCGGTTCTCGGTGGGGCAGTCACGCAGGGGTTTGTTTTGGGCAATCTGGATGGGGCTTGGCGCCAGGAAGGAGTCGGCGTCCGGCGGTTGGGCCAGGGCCGGCGCGGCCAGGGCCAGCAGGCATATGGTGGCAATGACGACGGTTAGCTTGAGCAGGGTTTTCTCCCCTTTTTTGCCTTAATCCTAAAATATATAGGAACTGCGGGTCAAGCCGCCGGATCGGGCCGCATTGGTCTGACCCCTCCTTTCCATCCCCCCACCGTCTGTGCCTTAATAAAGGCATACCCGCCCGCCCCCTTGCGTCCCGGCTTGCCCGGGGGTATAAGAAGGCATCATCAACTTAGTTAGGAGCTATTAAGTTGGAGCCCGCCGGCAACCAGGACTTTGGTCACAACCACGAATTCCTGGGCGTGTCCCAGGAGCGCCACGAGCGCCGCACCCGCCTGGTCATCGCCCTGACCGCGGTGATGATGGTCATCGAGGTGGCCGCCGGGGCGATCTTCGGCTCCATGGCCCTGTTGGCCGACGGCTGGCACATGGCCAGCCACGCCGCCGCCCTGTCCATCACCGCCCTGGGCTATTGGCTGGCGCGGCGCCACGCGGCCGACCCCCGCTTTTGCTTCGGCACCGGCAAGGTGGGCGAGTTGGCCGGCTTCGCCAGCGCCCTGCTGTTGGCCTTCATCGCGGTGTTCATGGCCTACGAGTCGGTGCTGCGCCTGGTCAACCCGGTGGACATCGCCTTCAACCAGGCCATATGGGTGGCGGCGGTGGGCCTGGTGGTGAACCTGGTCAGCGCCTTGATGCTCAAGGAGGAGCACCACGGCCACGGCCACGGCCACGATGACCACGACGACCATGACCATGGGCACGATCATTCCCACGACACCGACCACAACCTGAAGAGCGCCTACATGCACGTGGTGGCCGACGCCCTCACCTCGGTGCTGGCCATCGTGGCCCTTAGCGCGGGCAAGTTCTGGGGCTGGGTGTGGCTGGACCCGGTGATGGGCATCGTGGGGGCGGCGGTCATCTCCCGCTGGTCCTGGGGCCTGCTGCGCGATACGGGCCGGGTGCTCTTGGACATGAACCTCTCGCCCGAGCTGGAGCAGCGTATCCGCCGGAGTTTGGAGCAGGGCGGCGACCAGGTGAGCGACCTGCACCTCTGGCGCCTTGGGCCGGGGCATTTGGGGGCCATCGTGTCCATCGTCAGCGGCCGTCCCCAACCCAACGGCTTTTACCGGGACAAGCTGGCCGCCTTCGGCCAGATATCCCACCTCACGGTGGAGGTCCACCAGCGCAAGGGAGAAGGGGAATAGAGGGAAGGGGGCTCGGCGGCAAGGGTCACTAAAGCGGGCGCCTACTTCTTTTCAACCTCCGGCTCCTTCACCTGGCCGGACAGCCAGAGCATCTGGCGGGCGATGCCCCGCATGGCCCTGACCTCCCGGGAGCTGGGCCGCCCCCGCTCGATCACGTTCTTGATGGGCCGGTAGAAGTGCTCGGGGTTGTCGGCCTTCAGGGTGCCGATGGCCACCAGGCCGTCCATGAGGTGGCGATGCAGGCCCATCATCTCGCCGTGGCTGGCCGGGGCGGGGCCGGACCCCGAGGCAAACTCCCGCTCCAGGGCGGCCACCCGGAGCTCGTAGGCCATCACCATCACCGCCTGGGCCAGGTTCAGGCTGGAGGCCTGGTCGGTGGGTATGCACACGCTCAGTTGGCAGCGGTCCAGTTGGGCGGTGGTGAGCCCACGGTCCTCGGGCCCGAAAACCAGGGCCACCGGGCCGCCCTGGGCCCAGGCCAAAAGCTCCGGCGCGGCCCGGCGGGGGCTCAAGAGCTCGCCGCGCTTGTAGCCGGTGCGGGCGGTGGTGGCCGCCGCGCCCACGGTGTCGGCCAGGGCCTTGGCCAGGCTGGCGTACTGCTCCATGCCATCCAGCACCTCGCGGCCGCAGGTGCTGGCCAGCCGCTGCATGGGCTCGGCCCAGGGCCGCTCGGGCTCCACCACCCTGAGGCCGCCCAGGCCCATGTTGGCCACCACCCGGGCGGCGGCCCCGATGTTTTCGGGGAAGCGGGGGCGCACCAGCACCACCAGCAGGCGCGAGAGGTCTATGTCTTTGAGTGACGGCATGAATCCCAGCATATCAGAGCGCATGCCGATCGTGTAGCCGTGGCTGCACGCAATGCGGCGTTGATGGCACAATAATTAGATGAGGCCGTGTTTCGCGGCCGCTTCGGGAAATTATCAAGGAGAGAGACCATGGCCGAGTTTGACGAGGACTTCGTAAATTCCATAAACCGGCCCGGCCGGGTGGGCGTGCTGGCCACGGCCAGCGCCGACGGCAAGCCCAACGCGGCCTATTTCGGCAGCCCCCGCCTGGACGTGGAGGGCAAGCTGGTGATGGGCATGATGGAAAACCGCTCCCTGGCCAACCTGGAGGCCAACCCCTACGCGGTGTTCTTCACCGTGCAGGGAGCGCCGGTTGGCTTCACCACCCCGGGCTGGCGGCTCTATCTGGAGTGCAAGCAGATCGACCGCGAGGGCGAGGTGCTGGCCCAGGTGAAAAAGGCCATCGCCAAGGCGGCCGGAGAGCAGGCCGCGGCCGGGATCAAGGCCGGGGTGGTCTTCGAGGTCACCAAGGTGCGGCCCTTGGTGGATATGAGCAAGGGCTAGCCGCCCGTCCCTCTGGCCAAGCCGGGGGTTCTAGATCAGTGAGGGCGGAGCGGGCCGGTAAGTGGGGTCTATCTGGCGGTGTTCTTTGATGCTGAACACGAAGTCCACCCGCCCGGTTTCACCGGCTTGCAGCTTCACCTTGCGGGTCAGCACCCCTTGCGGCCCCAAACTGATCATCACCTCGTAGGTGCCCGGGGTCAACTGGTCTATGCGGTAGGTGCCCTTCTTGTCGGTGAGAGATTCCACGGTCAAACCGTCATCGAGGTTGGAAACCCTCACCGCCGCCCGGTTGATGGGCTTGCCGTAGCGGTCCAGCACCGAGCCGGTGAGCAGGCCGGAGGCGGGCTGGGCCCCGGCCAAGGAAACCGTGGCCAGCAAAATCATCAGGATCAAGGGCAGCGACAGCCAAAGGCGAGACACGGGCGGCTCCTTTCGTGAATCAAGCGGCCCAAATCTACTACAATCAGGGCCGTCCGCGCCAGTTTTTCTCTTGGCCCGTCCGGGCCGCCCACCTTGGCTCCCTAAAAAAATAGCCGAGGCCAGCCGGGGATTAATTTGCAAAACCGCGCCCCCGGCCTTGGCCTGGACCGGGCCCGGGGGGCATAATGAACCTGATTCACGGGGAGGAGACTCTTGCCATCTGTCCCTACCCATAGCCGAGCCCGTCCGCCGGGCTGGGCTTTGGCCTTGGCCCTGTTCGCCGTCTACGCCGCCCTGGCCCTGCTTTGGTTGAGCCCCCTGAGCCTGAACCTGGCCGGTCACCTCTACGATCCGGGCGACAGCATGATCAATTCCTGGGCCCTGGCCTGGGACTGGCGCGCCTTGACCACGGCCCCCCTGGAACTGTTCAACGCCAACCTGTTTTACCCGGCCCGCAACTCCCTGGCCTTCACCGAGCACCTGCTGGTCCCGGCCCTCTTGGCCGCTCCTGTGCTGGCCGCCAGCCACAACCCCATCCTGGCCCACAACCTGGTGTTGCTTCTCACCTTCCCCCTGAGCGGCCTGGGGGTCTACCTGCTGTGCCGCCGCTTGGGGGCTGGTTTCTGGGCCGCGGCCCTGGCCGGCTTTTTCTTCGCCTTTTGCCCCTACCGCACCCTGCAGGTCAGCCGCTTGCAGATCGAGGCCGTCATGTGGGCCCCCTATGCCTTGCTGTTTTTGCACCGCTGGCTGGCCGGCGGGGCCTGGCGCGACCTGGGGGGCCTGCTGCTGTTTTATGTGCTCCAGGCCCTGTCCTGCGGCTACTGGGCCTTGTATTTCGGGCTGTGCCTGCTCCTGGCCGGTGCCTGGGGACTGTCCCTGGGGCGGCGCTGGGCCTCGGGGCGGCGCTGGGCCCAAATTGCCCTGGGGGCCCTGGCCGGGGCGTTGGTGTTGGCCCCGGTGTTCACCCCCTACCTGTCGGCCTGGTCGGACATGGGCTTCCACCGCACCATGGAGGCGGCTGTCCAGGGCTCCGCCGGCCCCCTGGCCTGGCTGGCCGCGCCCAAGGGCCTGGCCCTGTGGGGCTCCGTATTGGGGGGTTGGGGGCATCAGGAGGCCTACCTCTTCCCCGGCCTGGCGGTTTTGGCCCTGGCGGCGGCGGGGGTGGCCCTGTACCGGGGCCATGGCCGGCCCGCCCCCCGCTGGCTATATCTGGGCCTGGCCCTGTTCTCCCTGGCCATGTCCCTGGGCCCGGAGATCAGGCTGGGCGGCCTGGAGCTGGCCGGGCCCTACCGCTTCCTTTACGAGCACGCGCCGGGCTTCGCGGGCCTGCGCACCGTGGCCCGCTGGGGCATGCTCTACCAGCTTTTCCTGGCGGTGCTGGCCGGGCTGGGCCTGACCGCCCTGCTGGCCCGGGTGCGCCCGGCCTGGGGCCGGGCGTTGTTGGTGGGCTTGGCGGCCCTGGCCCTGGGGGCGGAGCTTTTCCCCGGCCCCATGCCCAAGTCCGGCCCCCACCCGGTGCCGGGCAAGCTGCCGCCGATGGTGACCTGGCTGGCCGCCCGGCCCGGCCCCGGAGCGGTTTTGCACCTGCCCATGGATTCGCTTCGGCAAGACGCCTTCTTCCGCTACCTGTCCGCCTATCACTGGAAGCCCCTGGTCAACGGCTACACCGATCTCCAGGCCCGGGGCCACGCCGCCCTGGCCGTGCTGATGAAAGCTCCCACCCCGGAGCTGGTTGCGGATTTGGCCCGGGGCGGGGTGGGCTGGGTGCTGGTGCACCGGGCCAAGCTGGACCCCGGCGAGGCCGCGCGGGTCAGCGCCGCCCTGGAGGCCATGCCCGGCCTGGCCCGCCGGGCGGGGCAGTGGCCCTATTTGGACACCGTGGCTTTCGAGCTGATACCCCCCAGGGCCCCCGCCCCGGCCTTGCCCCCTGGGCGGCCCCTGCCTCCGGCGGCGCTGGCCGCCAGCCAGTGGCCCCAGGACATGAACCGGGCCCTGGACGGCGATCCGGCCACTGCCTGGGGAACCGGCAGGGCCCAGCGGGCGGGCGATTTTTTACAGGCAACCTGGCGGAATTCTTTTGAATTGGGCGGGGTGGAGATGAATCTGGGTTATGAGCCCCAATTGCTGCCCCGGGGCCTGAGGCTGGAGCTTCTCGACGCTTCGGGCAGCTGGCGCGAGGCTTCCTTCCGGGTCCGCCTGACGCCGCTGATGGCGGTGCTGGCCCGGCCGGCCCGGGTGCCGGCCCGCTATGTGCTGCGCCTGGAGCGCCCCCAACGGGCCCTGGGCCTGCGCCTGGTCCTGACCCGGGACGGGCCCTGGCCCTGGGTCGTCGCCGGCCTGACCCTGCTACCCCCCGCCGGGGCCTTGGCCCCCTGATCTGCGGATTTTCCTAGAAAAAGTCTGCCTGCTCGATGCGCAGGCGAATGTAGCAAAACTCCCCTTCGGGCGGCAGCCACGCCGCCTCGCAGCGGGTGGGCACCAGTTTTCCGCCCTGGCGCTCCCACTGGGCGTAGCGGGCCAGCCAGGGGGTGGGGATGAAAGAGCCGTCCGGCTGTTGGCGGGGCCGGCCCTCTATTTGGCAGCTTAAGGGTAAGCCCTTGGAATCGAAGGAGAACACCGCCTCCACGGTGTGCTCCCCGCTGGTGAGCACCGCCTTGGCCGAGTCCTGGCCCAGGGCCTCCCAGCGCAGGTCGGCCCCGGGCAGCAGGGCCGGGGGAAACATGGGCGCCTCGGCCAGCCAGCGTTGCAAAGAGCCCAAATCCAGCTCCGGCGAGGAGGTGGCCCGGGCCAGGGTCAGCCAGCCCCACAGGCGCACCAGCAAGCCGCCTTGGCCCTTTATGAGGCCGTCTCGGACGTACACCGGCAGCAGGGGCTTGGCGGCCATGCGGGCCGACCAAACAAAGGCCGGCGGGTCCAGGCACCACACCTGGCGGCCGCTCCAGTTTTGCCAGGGGCGCTCCGGCCCCTGGCGAAGTTGGCCCTCCATGCGGGCCCGGGTCATTCTGAGCGGCCCCCCGGCGGGGGGCAGGGCCTGGCTCAGGTAGCGGGCCACCGGCTCGGGCAGGCCCTCAAAATCGCCGGGAGCCCAACCGCGAGGCTGGGCCACCCGCTCCAGGGTGGCCTGGGCCTCCCGGCCCTGGCGGGCGAAGCGGAACGAACCCCACCAGGCCAGCCCGGCCAAGAGCGCGGCCAGGGCGGCGATGATTATCAAGATTGTGTAGAGCAATTTGCCCCCGCTTCCGGGTTGGGGTGCGTCAAGAGGCCAGGGAGGCGATCCACTCCCCGGTGGTTAGCACCGTGGCGAAGCGGGCCGCCTGGGTCACCAAGATGGCCCGGTGCAACTCCTCGGCGCCCACCTGGCCGGCGCTGGTCTTCATGTCCAGGGTGCCGGTGGCGTCACTGAGAAACTCCACCCCCAGGCCCTGGTGAAAGGCCTGGCGGGAGGTGGTGTCGCAGCACATCTGGGTCATGTAGCCGCAGATGGCCACCGTGTCCGCTCCCACCTCTTGCAGCCAGGGCCCCAACTCCGTACCGGTGAAAGAGCCGGGCAGTTGCTTGGGGATAAGGATGTCCCGGGGACGCTGGCCCACATCCGGGTGTAGCTTCCAGGTTGGGCCGCCCGGGGGGAAAAGCGGGGCTGGGGACGAGGCCGCCGCGTGCTGGATCACCGCCACCGGCACCGCGTGGGCGCTGGCCGCGTCCATGGCCGCCAGGATGCGCTCCAGGCTGCCGGGGGGGTAGCTCACCGGCAGGGCGCCGTTGAAATACTCCATCTGCACGTCAATGACCAAAAGGGCTCGAGGCATGGCCGGCTCCTTAGTTGGGAATTGGTTCAAGGTTAGCAGAGCCGGCCGGCCGGGGCCAGGTAAACAGGGGGCGGCGGGCTAACGGGCGGGCCATTTGCCCCAATATAATCAAAAATGGTGCATCCTGGCTGTAATTTTGATTGACAGGGGAAAGGAAATTATGTGGTATTTAAATTACCTGTCGGTTTCCTCTTTTTAGCCTTGGCGATCTGCTTGGAGAGAAGGAGGATCTGAACATGCCCTTCTTCCACCATGCATGCCCATCGGGATTGAATACGCGCCCCTGCTGAAAAGACAGCAAGGGGAAGGTCCATGATTTCTGCCAGGCTTTCCTTTTTTTGCAAAGGAGGAGTTGGGAATGAGAGGTGATTTATCTGATTTTTTGACGGGTCCCTTGCCCGCACTGATCTTAATGATGTTTATATTACTTCCCCCCGCCTGGGCGATCTGCCGAAAAGCGGGATTTCCCTCTGCCTTGTCCCTGTTGGTCATAATCCCATATTTAGGCACCCTCACCCTGGCCATAGTGCTGGCCTTCGTCACTTGGCCGATAGCCAGGCCAAGGAATTAAGGAGAATTCGTTATGGGTGGCGTAGGGTTACCTGAACTGATCGTGTTGTTGGTTGTGATCGTGGTCGTGGTGGCATCAATATGGCTTTCCGTAAAAATATTGAAAAAGGCTGGCTACTCCCCATGGTGGGCAGTAACCATGTTGGTGCCGCTGGTCAATATAATATTTGTATACGTATTCGCCTTTTCCAAGTGGCCAGCGTTGGCATCGGCAGGGAGCGCTATTACGTGTCCCTATTGCTCCGCCAGCATCCCAGCCCAAGCGCTTAAATGCCAACATTGCGGAGAGTGGATTACCCGTCAAAACGCCGGAGAAATCACGCCGGCAGGTTAAAACATCTTGGGATTTTCTCGCCGCCGGTATTTTCAACTGCCTCGCATTGGCCCATCTTGGCTTCCATGATGGTTGCGCGTCTATCTAGATATTCTTCCTGGCGCCGCCCAGCTTCAACTCGCCCTTTTTGCGCAGCCGGATGGACTTGGGGGTCACCTCCACCAACTCGTCCTCGTTGATGTAGTCCATGGCCTGCTCCAGGGTGAATCGCCGGGGCGGGATGAGGCGCAGGGCCTCGTCGCTGGCCGAGGCCCGGATGTTGGTGAGCTTCTTTTCCTTGGTGATGTTCACCGCGATGTCCACCGGGCGCGAGTTTTGGCCCACGATGAGTCCGGGATAGGAGGGGTCGCCCGGCTCCACGAAGATGGAGCCCCGGGGCTGGAGGTGGAAGATGGCGTAAGCCACCGCCTTGCCCATGCGGTCGCTGACCAACGAGCCGTTGGTGCGCCCGGGGATATCCCCGGCGTAGCGGACGTGGCCGATGACCAGGGTGGTGAGGATGCCGGTGCCCCGGGTGTCGGTGAGGAACTGGGAGCGGTAGCCGATGAGCCCCCGGGTGGGGATCTCGAACTCCAGGCGCACCCGGCCCTTGCCGTTGTTGAGCATCTTGCTCATCTTGCCGCGGCGGGCCGAGAGCTTTTCGGTGACCACCCCCACGTACTCGTCGGGCACGTCCACCACGGCCAGCTCCAGGGGCTCGCTTAACACCCCGTCCACCGTCTTGGTGATGATCTGGGGCTTGGACAGCGACAGCTCGAAGCCCTCCCGGCGCATGGTTTCCACCAGCACAGCCAGTTGCAGCTCCCCCCGGGCGCTCACCTTGAAAGAGTCGGTGGTGGGCTTGGCTTCCACCCGAATGGAGACGTTGTACAGGGTCTCTTTTTCCAGGCGGGCCCTTATCTGGCGGGTGGTGACTTGCTTGCCCTCGCGCCCGGCCAGGGGCGAGGTGTTCAGGGAGAAGTCCATGGACATGGTGGGCTCTTCCACGCTGATGACCGGCAGGGGGCGGGGGTCGTCGGGGTCGGCCAGGGTGTCGCCGATAAAGGCGTCTTCCACTCCGGCCACCGCCGCGATGTCCCCGGCCAGCACCTCCTCCACCGAGAGCCGTTGCAGGCCCTGGTAGGTGTAGAGTTGGCTCAGGCCGAAGTGCCCGGCGGCCTCGCCTTTCTTGAGCAGGGCGATCTGTTCGCCCGCCCGAAGCACCCCGCTGACCACCTTGCCCACCGCGATGCGCCCCACGTAGTCGGAATAATCCAGGTTGGTCACCAAAAATTGCAGCGGCGCGTCTTCCCGGTAGGTGGGCGCGGGGATGTGGTCCAGGATGGCCTCGAACAACAGCGTGAGGTTTTCGCCCTCGCCGTCGGGAGAGCTCAGGGCGATGCCCGCCTTGGCGTTGGTGTAGAGGATGGGGAACTCCAACTGCTCGTCGTTGGCCCCCAGATCGATGAGCAGATCGTAAAGCTCGTCTTCCACTTCGGCGATGCGCCGGTCCGGGCGGTCGATCTTGTTTATAACCGCGATGAGCGGCAGGCCCCGCTCCAGGGACTTGGAGAGCACGAAGCGGGTCTGGGGCAGGGGCCCCTCCGAGGCGTCCACCAACAGCATCACCCCGTCCACCATGTTCAGGGTGCGCTCCACCTCGCCGCCGAAGTCGGCGTGGCCCGGGGTGTCCACGATGTTGAGCTTCACCCCTTGGTAGACGATGGCCGTGTTCTTGGCCATGATGGTGATGCCCTTTTCGCGCTCCAGGTCCATGGAGTCCATCACCCGCTCGGCCACCTGTTCGTTGGAGCGGAACACCCCGCTCTGCCAGAGCATGGCGTCCACCAGGGTGGTCTTGCCGTGGTCCACGTGGGCCACGATGGCCAGGTTTCGCAGGTCGTCCCGCGTCTTTTTGATGCTGCTCATTGCCATATGCAGGCGGAATTTATATATAAAATCCCGCCGTTCCTCCTATGTGCGTAAGTTGCCCGTGAATGGACTGTTTAATATCAGATAGCGGGCCCCCGCGCCCCTGGATTCGGCCATTTGCCCAAGAATATTGCAAAAAAGCCAGCCGCGCCCCGGAGGGGGCCTGGCGGGGCGCGGGAGGGCCGCCGGGGCCATTTCGTTTATTGAACTAACCGCCCTGGATGGAATACTCTATTTATATGCATGTGAAACCAAATGGATAAGCCCGGCCAAATAATCCTGCCGGCCTCCTGGGCGCGAGTGGCCGCCTGGGGCGGCGGCCTTGCCGCGGCCCTGGGCCTGGCCGGGTACGGCGCCTGGATCGTGGGAGAGCCGTTTTGGGGCAGCCTGGGGCAGGGCTACATCCCCATGGCCTCCCTCACCGCCTTCCAGTTCATCATCATGGGGGCCGGCCTGTGGGCCTTGTCCCGCCAGGACCGCCGGGGCCCGGTGCGCGTGGCGGCCGGGCTGCTGGTGGCCGCTTGTATCGCACTCAGCCTGCTGTCCTTGGTCTCCCAACTGATCGCCTGGGAGATCAACCCCGAGGATGTCCTCTTCTCCTCCAAGGGCTTGCTGGGAAAATTCGAGCTGAACCGCATGTCCCCCATGACCGCCGCCCTGTTCGCGCTGGCCGGAGCCGCCCTGTTGCTGTTCATGCACGGCAACCGGGGCGGGGCGGCCACCCAAGCGGCGGGCTCCTTGGCCGCCCTGGTGGCCGGGGGGGGCGCGGTGGGGGCCATGGGCTACCTTTTCGGCACGCCCCTGCTCTACGGCGGCCATTTCATCCCCATGGCGGCCACCACCTCGGCGGCCTTTCTTTTTCTGGGCTGCGGCCTGGTGGCCCTGAACGGCCCGGCCTTTTTCGTGCTGCGGCCCCTGAAGGGCTCCTCGCCCCGGGCCCGCATCCTGCGGGCCTTTCTGCCCCTGTCCCTCATCCTCATTCTGGCGCACGGCTACATCCAGTACCAATGGCATGAAAGCTCCGTGCTGCCCGCCGCCATGTTTTCGGCCCTGGCGGCCATCGCCCTGTCGGTCATAACGGTGCTGGTGGCCCTCAGGGTGTCGGGCATTATCGGCAAGGGCATAGAGCGCACCCAAAACCAACTGCGCGAGAGCCGGCAGGAGGCCAAGTTTCTGGCCGACGTGATGGATCGCTCGTCCCAACCCTGGACAGTGGGCAATCTTGACGGCACCCTGGGCCGCTGCAACCAGGCTTTTTGCCGGCTGGTGGGTTACAGCCAACAGGAGCTGAAAAGCATCGACTGGGTCAAGGGCCTCACCCCGCTCCGGTGGCGCGATGAAGAGTCCGCCCGGCTTGCCAAGCTGCGCCAAACCGGAAAGCCGGTGCGCTATGAAAAGCAATACATAAAAAAGGACGGCTCCCTGGTGCCGGTCGAGCTGTTCGTGGACTGCGCCAGGGATGAGCAGGGAGAGCTGCAATATTACTGCGCCTTCGTCTCCGACATCACCGAGCGCAAGCTTGCCGAGGAGCGGTTCCGTATCTTGGCCGAGGATGCCCCTTTCTCCATCATGCAGTTCGACCATGAGGGGCGGGTCACCTATGTCAACAAGTGGCACCTGGATGTGTTCGCCAAGGGGAAGCTGGGGCGGGGGTTCTTTTTAGGCAAGCTGGTTTTCGAGCTGCCGGGCATTGCCGAGGCGGGCGTTGGCCAACAGGTCGAGAAGATATTGAAAGGGGAAACTGTTTATCTGGAGGAGGTCTATTTCCCGCGCTTCGCGGCGGGGCACTCGGGATACCAGAGGATTCACGGTATGCCCTTCTACCAGGATGGGCGGCTGTTGGGGGGATTCCTGATCCGGGAGGACATAACCCAAAAGAAACAAGAGGACAATAAAAGAGAGAACCTGGAACAAGCGCTGCGCCAGTCCCAAAAGATGGAGGCCTTGGGCACCTTGGCCGGGGGCATCGCCCACGACTTCAACAACATGCTGGCCTCGGTGATCGGCAATGCCGAACTGGGCCAGGTGGACCTGCCCCCGGAGCATCCGGTGCAGGCCTACCTTGGCCAAATCCTGGAAGCCGGTCAACGGGGCACCGACCTGATCCGCCAAATCCTCGGCTTCAGCCGGTCCCAGGAATACGAACCAAGGCCCATGCGCTTGGCCCCGGCGATCGAAAACGGCCTCAAGCTGCTGCGCTCCTCCATTTCCCGGAGCGTGGAGATCAGGGAAAACCTCGCCGCCCGAGACGAGAGAATCCTGGGAGACGTGACCCAGATGCAGCAGGTGCTCATGAACCTATGCACCAACGCGGCCCAGGCCATGGAAGGCGGGGGAGTCATGCAGGTGGCCCTGGAGAGGTTCGAGGTGGATGGCGGCCAAGCCCTGGCCATATCGCCGGAAATGCGCCAGGGGGCATACCTGCGCCTAAGCGTGCAAGACACCGGAACGGGCATAAGCAAAGAAATCCTGCCGCGCATCTTCGACCCCTTTTTCACCACCAAGGAGGTGGGCAAGGGCACGGGCATGGGCCTGTCGGTGGCGCACGGCCTGGTGCGGGCCCACGGCGGATTCATAACCGCCGAGAGCCAAAAGGGCGCGGGTTCTCGGTTCTCGGTGTATCTGCCTATTATCGATGCCGAGCTCCAGGAAGAGGCCCCGGAGGAAACCGCGAATCTGCCCCGGGGCCGGGAGAGGGTGCTTTTCGTGGACGACGAAGAGGCCATCGCGCACCTGGGCCAACAAATACTGAGCCGCTTGGGCTACCAGGTCACGGCGGCCACTTCCAGCACCCGGGCCCTGGAGATTTACCGACAAGATCCGGGGAGCTACGATCTGGTCATCACCGACTACGCCATGCCCGATATGAACGGGGACCGGTTGGCCCGGGAGATGCTGTCCATCAGCCCGGAGCTGCCCGTCATCGTTTGCACCGGCTTCACCGAACGCATGGACGCGGCCAAGGCCCGGGATCTGGGGGTGCGCGGATTTGTGCTCAAGCCGCTCAATGTGAAGGATCTGGCCCAACTGGTGCGCCGGGTGCTGGACGGCGGGGAGGCTCCGCAGGCGTGATTGGATTGTTGGGTTTCGCTCCGCTCTACCCAACCAACGCTATTGCTGATAATTGGTGCGCGGAGGCCGGTTCTGGAATCGTGTAGGCTGGGCCGGGGGCGAAGCCCGAAACCCGGTGATTCCACATCAGCCACGCGCCTTCTTTTTTCATGCAATAGGGGCTTGTCATCGCGAGGACGGGCAGCGGCAAGGGCTTGGGGGGACAGGGCCGTCCGGTCTGCCCGGCCGTGGCGAACTTCCGTTTCCCTGGTCATGCCTGTGTAGCCAAGACCAAGGAAAACCAAGACCGCCGCGCCCCGTCTCTTGCCGGGACGCGGCTGGCGATCACGCCTATCGCCGGGTTTTTTATACCCGAACTTGCAACAGGCCTATCCACGTTTTATTTTAAGTTCGCCGGCCAAAGCCGATCCTGGCCCAAAAGCCGGTGAAACATTTTTCAGAGAGGGGAATTAATGAAAAGCTTGATACTCGCGCTGCTTTGCGGGGCGGTTCTGCTGCTTGCGGGCTCGGCCCACGCCTTTGCCATCTACAACCATGTGGGCCACGAGGTCTGCGCCCAGAAAAAGCTGGACGTCCTGGTGGGGAGCTGCTCCTTTATGATCCCGCCCAACGGCCACCACAATGGAGCCCATGGCTCGGGGTGGAGCGGGGGCCGGGTGGTCTGGGCTACCGGCAGCGATAGTTGCCGGGGCACCGACTACTTCGACATCCCCGACGGCGGCTACGCCCGCATCTACAACGGCGAGGTCAAGATCTACAAGCACGACGACAAGCAGGTGGGCAGCAGGGACGTGAGCGGCTGCGATTGCCCGGACCCGGGGCCGGACAAGAAAAAGCCCTAACCCAACCCCGAGGCGGGGCCGGAGATCAGGTTCGCTTCTCCGGCTCCTCCTCGAACCACCTCCCTATGCCTCGCCCCCGTCGAACCAGTGCTCCACCCGCCACACCCCGGGCTCGATTATGGTGCGGGTGTAGGGTCCCAGCTTGCCGAAGACCTTGAGCATGGCCTTGTTGGAGCCGAAGGACACCGCCC
>Ga0180009_10003076_pt1 | contig 19246 bp, 20 predicted proteins | sample OS_PC_MetaG_FD_123537 | JGI IMG/M metagenome (GOLD analysis project Ga0180009, IMG submission 123537) | Groundwater microbial communities from the Aspo Hard Rock Laboratory (HRL) deep subsurface site, Sweden - OS_PC_MetaG | ecosystem: Environmental > Aquatic > Deep subsurface > Groundwater...
ACCAAGATCTCCACGCGATCAAGAACACCAAGCTCTTCAGCCTGGCGACTCAGCTCGCGCAAAGCATTGGCGATGTCTTCCTTGCCCGGCAAGAGCACAATGAGCGTACCCTGCCCGACCTTTTGTCGAACATCTCCCTGCAAATCACCGGCGATGGTAAGTTGTCCTTGGACAAACTTTTCCATCACTCGACGAGCCTCGCTGATCGCCGCCTGACTGTGGTGCTCACCCGTGAATAGTTCACGGACATGCACCTCAACATCAAACTGACGACTCGTGGTCTTGACCACCGGTGCTCCACCAAAAAATTGAGAAAATTTCTCCGTATCAATGGTGGCCGACGTGATCAAGAGCTTGGTGTTAGGCGATGAGGGCAAGGCCTCTTTGATGAGGCCGAGCAGAAGATCGGTCGAGACCGAACGCTCATGCGCCTCGTCAACGATGATGATACCCTCGGGCAACTGACCCGTCCGCCTGATCCGGTTGGCCAGCGATTGATCAACAGTCATCAGCAAACGCGTCTCAGCACTCATGACCGGCTCCTCTTTGTAGAGTCTCCAGCCAATCACGCCCCCGGGACGCGAACCCATTTCGGAGGCCATGTACTTACCACACCAACGCACTGCAGCGCGGCGTGGAAGTGTCATGTGCAGCATCCGCTCCTGGAATTCCAAGAGCAGTGCCTGAGGAATCCGAATTGTCTTTCCGGCACCGGTCGGTGCCTGGATCACCACAACTTGATGCTCACGCACCAAGTCGATGATCTGGTTGAGGGTTGAATCCATGGGCAAAGGTTTACGCTCCTGCCCGTCCTTCCAAATATATACTGAATTTTCCAAAGTTCTTCTCCCACAACACCCTTATGCTTACGCATCGCCCCGGGTATTGCTGTACGCTTTTTAACGTACATTTTTTGACTTGGGCAGCCATAAATTTTTGTTTCTGAACAAGACCACTCAACTTTTCAGTTAAGCAATCAAAGCAACAACAAAAAAACGGGTATCCTTGCCAGTCATAAAAACAAACAAAGATCCCGTCTTTATCAAATTCAATATGGATCGATGCCCGTTCTCCTAACAGGAATCGCTTATTTAAGCTAAATTTTAAGCCCCTCCCTTTTTTAGCCGCGCTCGCCAAAAATCAAATCAATTGCTTAATCTAGCATAAAAATTGAATTTTGTCAAGATATCTAGGAGTATTTTTTACTTATCGTTTCTCGCCTTCCAAATCAAAATTATACCTATAAGAACCAATAAAAATGGCCAAAATTCAATCAAATTTTTTATGGAAAAATACTTATCAATAAAAAACAACAAACCCAAACCCAATACAATTATCCCAACTGTCTGCAAATTTTTTTTAGAATCTTTCTTATCCTGCTCTGGCTGATCTAATGAACTAGAATATTGTTTATCGTATTGCATATAAATATAACCTAACAAGCAAAATACAAACCCGTCAATAAGCTAAAAAAATATTTTTTATTGACTGTCACTTGTGATATAATCATGTTTATGGGTCAATGGTTAAGACTGCTCCTTGAAGGAGAATTTATTTACATCACAGCGATTGGGTTAATAGCCCCAATATTTTCAATATTCTTAAGAGATACTATTTTTGATGCTACTCTTTTAACCATAGGTATTGCGGAAGGAATCTTTTTGCTTACTCTTGCGATACTACGTCCATTCACACAACTAACGACACAAAAAGACGCAAAAGGTTGGCGCACTCAACATTTTTTTTGGTACGGCGGCTTATTAGTTGTACTGGTCCCCTTCTTATATCTTTTAGCCAGAGACATGATAGATATTTATGTTATACAAATGCTTTATGGTTTGGGAATTGCATTCTGTGAACCAGCTTGGATACGTATGACAGATTTAACATGTAAAATTCGCACAAGCACCAATTGGGAACAATTTAATACGGTTGGTACATTATTAGCCGCTGGTATGGCCGCGCTAGCTGGATATGTTGCACATAATTATGGCATTAAGCCATTATTTATTTTTATAGGAACAATGCTTGCTTTTACTATTATTGGAATGAATGCAATTTACTACAAATTATGTTTGTATCAGGTTAAAAAATAATTATGATAAAGCTCCGTTTAAACAATTTACTCTTCAGCGATGTAGCCATGATGGCCACCGTGGGTTTAATGTTGCCAATACTACCAATCTATCTCATAGAGAAAATACCTGACGCCAACATACAAAATATAACTTTTGCTTACTCATTATATTTTATATCAGCTGTTATATTTTACTGGATTTACTCAGCTTTTTTGCAACACAAAAAACCATGGCTACGAAAACAACTAGGTTTAATTGCTGGATCTTTAATTATTGCAGCGGCACCGCTCGGATACATCACATCCCAAAGCATGGAATCAATATTTTTAGTTCAACTTATATTTGGAATGGGAATGGGATTTTTTAAAGCGTCTTGGAGAGTCGTAATAAAAGATATCATAAAACCAGACAATAAAACATTTCAAAAAATCCACCAACTAGTGGTGGTTTTGGCCCTTGCTATAGCAGCAACTATTGGTGGATATATAGCTTATATTTTTGGATATACTATATTAATACAAACAATGATTTATATTGCCCTTATTGGTACGATTTTAAATCTATTATCATTTCACATAAATCCAAAAAAATAACCAATCAATTATTTAGATTTTTTATCTCGCCATTGGGCGATTTTTTTATGATCTCCGGACAACAAAACCTCCGGAACTTTTAAACCCATAAAATCTTCTGGTCTTGAATATTGCGGATACTCACGATTATTTCCTTTACTCCAAGATTCCTCATCCAAGGATTCCTCTTTACCTAAAACTCCCGGTCTTAAACGTGCAATTGAATCACTCATAACAAGCGCCGGCAACTCTCCACCGGTTAACACATACTTACCAATTGCAAATTCTTCATCCACAAAATTCTTAGCCACTCTTTCATCAACGCCCTCATAACGACCACAGATAAAAACCAAATGATCATACTCGCTTAAGCGTACTGCATCTTTTTGTGTAAAAATCTTACCTTTGGCACTTGTTAAGATTATTCTTGTCGATCCTCTTTCACTGTGTACTTCTTTGGCATCAGGTGACGTATTCGCATACCTTAATACATTTAGTGATTTAAGTGCTTTATAAATCGGCTCAATTTGCAATATCATTCCCGGCCCTCCGCCAAAAGGCTTGTCATCAACCCTGCCATGTTTATCTTCAGTATATTCTCTTAAATCATGAGCGCTTATATTTAAAAGCCCTGCCTTTTGCGCTCTTCCTAAAATTGACTGGCTTGTATATCCATTTATCATTTCAGGAAAAATAGTTAAAACATCTATTTGTAGTTTTTTCATAAACAAATACTCTCACAAATACTAAAAAATGTAAAAAGAAAACCAATGCATTCACATTGGCTTTCATTTCATTTTTGGAATTTATATTATATTCCCAAATCTGCTAAATCTTGATCCATAACAGCTGACGTTGATTCACCTGCTTCTGGTGTACGAGCATCTTGATGAGCTTTACGTGCACCTTCTGGTTCAAAAATCTTGAGGTTAACACGAGCATTCTCTTTAGCACCTACGGTCTTAAGAAGAATGCGCAAAGCACGAGCTGTTTGACCCTGACGGCCAATTACATAACCCATGTCCTCTTGATTAATATAGAGCGTAATAAGCACTCCGCGTTCGTCAACGGTACGTTCCGTGCGAACATCTTCCGGGTGATTCACAATAGCTTTCACCGCGTATTCAATAAACTGCTGATCCTTAAACTCTTCTGCCATATCGGCAATATACATCCGCCTTAAATTCCTTGCTTGCGATGCAATACAAAAATATTCAAAAACGGATTCTATCATTTGCCTTGTTTTAGTTATGATGCAAACAAGGGCTATCGAATTAATTTAAGCTACGTCTTTTAGGCTGCATCTAACCTATAAGCACAAATAACCATAACACAAAAAACACCAAAAAGTCAATCTAAAACAATGCAATTAACAAAAAAGAAGGCTTTGTATAGCCTTCTTTTTGATTTATTCTGCAGCAGCTTCTGCTGGTTTTTCCTCAGCTGGCTGTACAGCTTCTGCTGGTTTTTCTGGTTCCGGGGCAACATCCTTTACCTCTTCTTTAGGAGCAGGTGCGGCCTTTTTTACCTCAGCCTGTTTCTTTTCTATTGCTTGTTTACGCTTTTTAGAAATCTTACTCTGTTTTCGTTTTTCACCTTTTACAACACCCTGATCTAAAAGTAAATTCCAAACAGTATCAGAACATTGAGCTCCATTTTTAATCCAATGCTCAATCCTATCTTTATTAACCTCTACTTTTGCTGGGCTAACTAAAGGATTGTAATGACCCAAAATCTCCAATGCTTTACCCCATGGATCTTTTGATTTTTCACAAACAATAAATCGATATTCCGGTTGCTTCTTTTTACCGATTCTAGTTAATCTAATATGTAACATAACTAAACTTTTTAATACTTCTAAATAAATTACTAATATTTTTCCTGTATCGATATCATGCTACCAGACATGATAATCGAATTTCTGAGCAAATATCGGGTAAAACCCGATGACGGTGCGCTAAATATAAGCAAAATCCACCTTTTTGTCAAGTATCAAAAAAGACGCTATTTATGCATCTTTTTTGAATATTTAGCTATTTTAAGCAAATTTTTCTAGCTTTTCCTTTAATACATCTTTTGGCATCGCGCCTACAATCTGCTCTACAACCTTTCCATCTTTAAATACCAACATTGTTGGAATAGACATTATACCGTATCCTCCAGCTTTAACACCGTTTTCATCAACATTGAGCTTGCCTATCTTAATCTTTCCCTCAAACTCACCAGATAACTCATCGATAACGGGCGCCATCATCTGGCAAGGTCCACACCAAGGTGCCCAAAAATCGACAACCACGGGTATATTTGATTGCAATACTTCTTCATCAAAGTTTGCGTCTGTAAAAACTAAACTCATAATCTCAATAAATTAACAATTAATTATTTCGTGTATAACCAAGATTTTTAGGATAGTGTTTTTTCTCAATTGTTGCAAGCCTTTTAATAACAACTTATTAACATTTTACTTCTAACATCTTATTATTCTTCGACTATATAGACACCCATATCACCAATTATCGTTCGCTTTTTTGCAATATTTACCAAATAATCATTCAATACATTATAAGGATCCCAGCTAAAAGGAATTACCACAACTAAAAATTCACTATCAGAAAAATCTCTAGCCTCAGCAAGTGAACCGGCTATATCACGCCCTGATAAAAAATCAAGATATATTCTATATAATTCACCTCCAGTGGGTATAGGATAAGGGTATTGCTCTCCATTAACCGTTTTAATACTTTTCTCAAAACCAACCCTTCTTAATGCTGCTGCCGAAACCAACTGAGGCGCTAAAGCAGTATAATCACTTGTTCCAATTTCTGATTCTATCCAATCAACAACTTCAATCTCATTTTTACTGATACTGGGCATATAATAAAACATGGCTGAATTATATTGAGGATAAGAAACATACCAATTAGCAATAAGTAAAAATCCTACTACTATTGTAAACAAAATATAATATGCAATTTTGATAATTTTTGGCCTATAAGATGCAGCTAATAAAAATAAACCCGGCAGAACTAACCAAGGCATTAAACTGATCAATCTGTAAGAAAATTCATATTGTTCATGCACAATAATATTTTGATACCTTAGTGAGCTTGCAGCTAAAACCGCTGCCACAAAAATTCCTAAAGCGCCACCAAATAATAAATAAAAAACATTTTTATCAGCTTTTTTATATAAACCATAAGACCCTAATAAAAATAATCCATGAGGCCATAAGGCGTATAACACATACAGCAAAGACAACCATGGATATTCCCAACTAAATCTTGCCGGTGAACTGAATAAAATTTTTAATGAATCAATTATTATTGTAAAACTTGGAACAATCAATTGCCCTCCGTGTAAAAAATTATAATATAATAACGAGCCATACAAACTACTAGTCGATAAAATTACAATCAATAATAAATAGAGTATTTTTTTTGATTTTAAATTAATAAATGATAACGATACTAAACAAACAGCTGGAATACCGACTAAAGGATGAATAAATGCCGCAGCTAAAGCGATTGGTACCGCGGTCAACTTACTATCTTTTTCATCCATGGCGACCAATATCACAACAATAACCAATAACAACAATCCATAATTATATGGGACCGTAAATGTTAAAGGTGCAAATAGCATTAAACCAACAACCCAATAATCCGGTTTATTTAATTTATAAAATTCTTTTAAGCTAGTAGCCAACAAAATCGCCGATAAAATTGGCAAGAACCAAAACTGCAATAAATTAATTTTTATCCTAAAAATCTCCAACCAAGGCAAAAGACTCAAGTATTGACCTATGTAAAATGGCTGTTTTGGCAAAATTTTACCATGAGCAAAAATATAATTTAAAGTCGCTTCATGCACAAAAAAATCATAACCAAAACCTAATTTATAAATAATAGCTATCAAACTAAAAGCAATTACATATTGTACAATCGCTAACAACCAACCATGTACAACATTTAAATATCTCCAAGCTATTATTGAATATACCCATGATAAACCATAAAACACAAAACAGATTGGCGGTAACAAATTCCATGGTGAAATTAATGTAACATCAGTCCTTAAAGACATTGCAAAAAAAACCAACACAGCATTAAAACACAAAGCCACCAAAGCAAAACCAATTCCCCAATATTCATTTTTATCAAAATGTACAATTCGCCTAAACAAACTTAAAAAACATTTCCTACTCCTAATAAACCAATATAAATTACCAACAACAAAAACAAACGTAGCCAAACCCTTTGGCATCAACCATAAAAAATATATTAAAGATAAAAAAACTACTATGGAGCTATTAATAATTAAAAACTCAAAATAGCTTTGTCGATTTGTCATGTTTTATCATCACCCTTCCACTCTTTTATTACGTCAGTAATATCTTTCACCTCAACACGTGGAGCATCTGTTTTACAAATATCTTTTACCTTTTTTGATGCTGCATGCACCACACCTAAATAGGCAGCATTTTTTGCAGGAACTGTTTCTAAAGAAACTTTTGCACATGCTTCATCAATAAGATCAAATGCCTTATCCGGTAAAAATCTATCTTTAACATATTTAATTGATTGATCCACCGCGGCCTCTATAGATTCCTGAGGTAAACACACCCCATGAAAATTTTCATACTCGCTCTTAACACCTCTTAAGATCTCTACAGCATTTTCTCTTGATGGTTCGTGTATCAAAATTGGCTGAAACCTTCTATCCAATGCCGTATCAAGTTTAATATATTTCTCATATTCCCTCCAAGTAGTTGCGCCTATAACGTTCAGGTCCCCCCTAGCAAGTGCTGGTTTAAGTATATCCGCAATATCCAAAGAGCCTTCAGAACCACGAGCCTGCTCCAGCATATGAATCTCATCGATAAATAATATATTTTGTCTAGGATTTTTTTCCAAATCAACTAACAATTGCCTCAATCTAGCCTCCAACTCGCCACGATACCTAGTACCACTCATGACTTCTGCTAAATTTAATGAAAAAATCTTTTTATTTAAAAATTGTTTTGGCACTTCTTTATCAACAATCATTTGCGCTAGACCTTCTATAACCGCAGTCTTCCCTACGCCAGGTTCACCTAATAAAAGCGGATTATTCTTTTGTTTTCTAGCTAATACATGCAACAATCTTTGCACGACATCCTCTACCCCTACTACTTTATCAAGCTTTCCCTGCATTGCAAGGTCTGTCATATCTTGTAACATCTGACCGCTGTCATTTGTTTTTGTAATAGCAAACTTTTTCTTGAGAAAGAAAAATACAACTGCTAAAAAAATAACAATTAATATAACAAGACCAATATCTTGCAACATACTTTATTTAGATTTTACGCTGTAGCCAGGAACATAGCCCGCATTATAACCCGGTGTATACCCCGGATTATATCCTGCCGTATTACCACTTACAAAAGGTTTATAAAATTGCTTTCTATCAAAATTTAACTTACCGGTTTTAAAATAAGAAAAACCTATATAGCCAGCTGCCGCAGCAACCGCGATACCACCGCCTATTAGCATGGTAGCGGTCACCACTTTAACTTTAGTCTGAGTCGAAGAAAATGTTTGTTTTTTCATATGGCTCTAATTATAACACAATATATATCTAAAAACAACGCCACTAATTATTAGCAACGTTTTTATTTATTTGAAATTTTTATCTAGGAGCTTCAACTTTCCTAACTTTTGATTCTTCTGAATATACATCCAGTCTATCTCCCACCTGAATCTTTTCTTTTCCGTGATATGAAAGTCCACACTCCTGACCCTGTTGAACATCTTTTACTTTTTCCTTACCAACCTGCAGAGATTCAATCACACCTTCTCCAACCGGCTGTTCTTCATCACCCTCTTTGCGCCAAATTATCATTTTAGCTCCATCTTTAAGTTCACCATGCCTTACCTTGCAACCAACGACCATTCTTTCTTTTTCCGTTCTAAAAATCGCAACCACTTCAGCTTTACCTAAATCAGTCTTAATTACTTCAGGTGGCAATAAAGCATTCAAACGAACAATAACATCATCAATCAACTCGTAAATAATTTTTACTTGCTTTATCTCAACATTACTCTCCCTTGCATGTGCTGCAGCTGCCGGCATGGCAACCGTATTAAAACCATAAACAACACTAGGCTGATTATTAGCAGCTTCTTCTATATCATTTTCCGTAATATTACCTAAACCTTTTTTAATAATATTAACTTCTACCGCTTCATGATCAATCTTTTCCAACATACCCAATATTGCTTCCAAAGAACCCAACACATCCGCTTTAATAACCACATTCAATTCCTTCTTTTTATCCTCCGAATTTTGTTCAGCTTCAGTTTTAATAGATTTAACAGCAGTAAATTGACTTGCTAATTGATAGTTACCCTTTGATTTCTTTTTCTCTAACGATTTTGGATCTTCCGGAACTTCCATGATGTCACCTACCGATGGAGCTACTCTAAAACCTAATATTTTTGCGGGAACTCCAGGAGTCGCCTCAAGAATTTGTTCACCCAACCAATTTCGCATAGAACGAACACGTCCAAAAAGTTCATTTCTGACTGCCAAGAAATCATTTTTATGCAATGTACCTGATTGTATCAAAACAGTGGCAACCGGACCTTCGGCTTTATCAACGTGAGACTCAATAATTGTTCCAAAGGCCAACCTATCGGGATTAGCTTGAATATTATCTGCATTTATATCAGCCAATAACAAAATCATCTCCAATAAATCATCAATACCCTCACCTTTTTTAGCTGAAATTTTTACAATCGGTACTTTGCCACCCCAAGCCTCTGACAAAACTCCCACCTCAGCCAACTGTGCCAAGACACGATCCGGATCAGCACCCTCTTTATCCATTTTATTTAACGCGACCACAAAAGGAATTTTCGCAGCCTTAATAATATCAATAACCTCTTTTGTTTGTGGTTGCACTCCATCATCAACCGCAACAACTAAAACCGCAATATCGGCAACTTTTGCACCACGAGAACGCATTACAGTAAAAGCTTCATGTCCAGGTGTATCAATAAAAGTCATTTGCCTTCCTTTACGCGTAGCCTGATATGCACCAATATGTTGAGTAATTCCACCAGCCTCACCTTCCATCACATTCGTACGTCTTATAGCATCCAAGGTTCTAGTCTTACCATGATCTACATGACCCATGACCACTACGACTGGTGGACGTGACGCTTTTTTACCTTCAGCTTCTTGACTCAATATCTCTTTAATTCGATCTTGCGATTCAACATCTTGCTTTTCACTTTTTTCATCATCCGTTACCTGCGTAGCTTCAAAACCCAACTCATCTGCAATAACTGCCGCAGTCTCATAATCCAACCTCTCATTTTGAGAAGCTAAGATACCTGCACGCATTAATTCCTGAATCACACGCGTAACCGGCAAACCCAAAACACCCGCCAATTCACGAACCACAATTATAGATGGAATTGATACTTGTTTCTTTTCACCATCTTCACCAACACCAGGTCCATCATTTTTTGATGAAACAAGTAACTGGCCTCTTAACCTTTCTCTTCGTTTTACCTCCATCCATTTGCGAAAAATCTTTTCGGCCATCTGATTATCAATTTTGATGGCTTTTTGGCCTATATCAAAACCAAGCTCTGGTAATTTTTCCAAAAGCTCTTGAGGCGTTATTTTTAAACGTCTAGCTAAATCACTTACATTCATGCCAACAAGCTTAGTATTTTTTGGCTAAAAAGTCAAGAAAAAAGCCCATGTCAAGACTAACACGAGCTGATTTTATCCAGTAAGATTTTACAAAGAACATCTCAAACATCGTATAAGCTTAATCCGTATCAACCCTGCATTCACAACTGCGACAAATATAACTCTCTTTTTTAGATACTCCCAATAAACAAGCTCCGCAAAAACCATTCAAATGACGGACGCCAGCATCATGATTTACTGTAAAAAACTCATCCTCCCATGAATCATCTGCCACCCAAAATGTCACAGGTAGATCATTTCTTTTTACCGACCGCAAATTTCTATAACAAGGTCGTTTTGGTGAACGATACTTTGCAAACCTAAACATTTACACCTCCGATAAATAAAGAAATACCATAAAACTTTATTATTGTACATGCTGCACCAACACATCAAAGTATTTACTTTGTTGAATCGTTCGTTATAGTATATTCACATGATACCCGAAGAAGGCATTTTGCTATTAGTAGACAAACCCGTTGATTTTACATCACATGATGTTGTTAATGTTATTCGTAAAAAATTCAACACTCGCCGAGTTGGCCACGGTGGCACCTTAGATCCATTTGCAACCGGTCTATTAATTATTGGCATTGGCCGAGCCACCAAAAAACTTACTGAAATTGTTGGCCTTGATAAAACTTACGAAGCTACCGCCATGCTCGGAGCAACTTCGGACACTTATGATCTAACTGGAGAAATCATTGTTCATCGTTCGTTCAGCATTCCGCGTCAAGACGATATCGAAAAAGCATTGGAAAATTTTCGCGGCACTATCGAACAAAAAGCCCCGGCATATTCGGCAAAAAAAGTCGGCGGTAAAAAACTCTATGAACTTGCACGCGCCGGAGAAAACGTCGAACATCTACGTCCAACCAAAAAAGTTGACATCACTGAATTGAAAATTACATCTTATGAATACCCAATTTTAAAATTCTACGTCACCTGTTCATCCGGTACCTATATTCGATCATTGGCAAATGACATTGGCGACCAACTCGGTTGCGGAGCCTACCTAACCGATCTTAGACGTACACGTATCGGTGAATTCACAATCGAACAAGCAAAAAAACTAGAAGATCTATAATTGACCGCCATCAACTATCTTGATATAAAAAAATTCTAAAGTTTTGTACCTTACACAAGCATAGGAGCCTTGTCATGAAAAAGCCCTATCATACTTTTGGACAAGAGTTTTTACTGCTTAAAAACAAAGACATCCGACTAAAATGTCGAATCACCCTTCCTCTAGAGAGATGGATTATTCGTTTGTTATTGATTTTTAGCACAATCCCCGCCTCATTCATCCTGCTTTTTTTCGCAAAAACCATTACACAAATTTCTTTCTGCTGTATTTCTCTTTTGATTTCACTAATATTGTTATTAATGATAGAAGTTAAGAATTTAAAAAAAATTCGACGCAAAATATTACTTCACGCTCTACATGCTCATCGGGCAAAAATAAAACGTCGACATCTAGATTCAAAAATCGCCGAATTCAATTCGCTGCTACCCGAGCCCAGATATCGTGTAAAAGCCTTGCCAAAGGCAACACGCAAATCTCAACTCGTAATAAAAACAGCCTTGGATGACAAATCCCTTCCTCCTAATTTAGAAAAACAAGCGAAAAAGCTTCTTCGGGCTTATACTGAACTCAAAACCGAAGAAGATACTATCGCTCAAATGGAACAAAAACGACTCGCCTCCTAAACTGGGAGGTTATTATTTTTATGTTCGTTTGGTGCGATTATCTCAAAGATGGCCAATAGTAAAACTCTATTCATAGTCGCCTTCATAGGTTTTGGTATTATTGGAGAATTATTATTCCTTGCCCTAGGACTGCCACTCGAACTTCTCTGGGAGTTAATTTTTGACTTACAAACAATCCTAAATTACTCTACGCCTCCAATCAAGAGGTTTTATTCTTATATATACTGTATCTTGCCAATCAACCTAATTACTGATAAAGTAGACTCACAGAAATTAACGTTATTAACCGCCTCGGATGTACTAGTTCGTCATGTAATATCATAATAATTTTTTACGGTTTCCACTAGTTAGAAATTCCCCGAAACAATTGATAAAATCCGCTAAACAAAACAACTAAAGACGGATTAGACTGCAAATCAGAGTCGTAAGATTTTAATACAAAACGAACAGTAAACCCGAGCGTACCAAACTTATGTACGTATTTATCGCATTGGCACTTGGTATAATAGCCGGTGTCAGCGCTACTGCCATTTTTTACGCTCAACAGGCTCGTAAAGCCAAAATCAGCGTTCAAGAAGCAAGCGCCAAATCAGAAAAAATAGTTAATGATGCTGAAGCTAAAGAGCAAAGCATATTGGTTCGTGCCAAAGAAAAAGCTATTAAGATTTTAGAGGACGCTCGTGCCGAAGAAAAACGCATGAACGATGATCTTAAGAAGCAACAAAATCAACTCATAGAACGTGAAGCTACTTTTAGTAATAAAATGCTTGAGATTGATGAAATTAAAAATCAAATGGAAGAAAGATCCATTAAAATGAGCGAAAAAGAAAAACAAATTGATGAGATGAAATTGGAAGAAGTAAAAAAATTAGAAGAAGTCGCCAAACTCAATCAAGAACAAGCTTTGGAAAGGATTCTCTCATTGGTCGAGGAACAACATCAAGACACTCTCATTTCCCGAACTCGTAAACTAGAACAATTAGAATCCGATGAAATAGAACGCAAAGCCAAAAACATTTTAGGTGTCGCTATTCAACGTATCGCAGCATCACATGTTGTAGAAACAACAACTACCCATGTAGAGCTTCCTAGTGATGAAATGAAGGGTCGTGTCATAGGTCGTGAAGGACGAAATATTAAAGCCATAGAACTTTTAACGGGTTGCGAACTGATTATAGATGATACGCCAAACATGATAACGGTTTCCGGTTTTTCACCAATACGTCGTCAAGTTGCAAGCCGCGCACTAAGTAAGTTGATTGCTGATGGACGTATCCATCCAGGGCGCATAGAAGAAGCAGTTGATGAAGCTAAAAAAGATTTAGCTCTTGATATCAAAAAAGCCGGTGAGGATGCACTATTTCAACTTGGCATTTCCATGGCCGGTATCGATCCTAAACTGGTTCAAATTTTAGGTCGCCTTAAATACCGAACTTCATACGGACAAAATATTCTTCAGCACTCTATCGAAGTTGCCATGATTGCATCTGCCTTGGGTGAAGAATTGGGTGCCGACGTTTCTGTTTGTAATAAAGGTGGCTTGTTCCACGATATTGGTAAAGCCGTTGACCATGATTTGCAAGGTGGACATCCGGAACTTGGTGTACAAATTCTTAAAAAATTCGGCTTCCCTGAAGAAATCTGGTACCAATCAATTGGTCATCACGAAGACAAACCAAAAACCTTGGAAGCTGTTATCGTAAAGGCTGCCGATGCAATCAGTGGTGCCAGACCAGGCGCACGCAAAGATACTTTAGAACAATACGTTAAACGCTTAGAAGAACTAGAAGCTGTTGCATCGGAATTCAGTGGCATCGAAAAAGTTTATGCCATTCAAGCTGGTCGTGAAATTCGAGTGTTTGTAAATCCAATGGAAATTGATGACTTTGCCGCTAATAACTTGGCTCGCGAAATTGCAGCAAAAATTGAAGCTCAACTCAAATATCCTGGTGAAATTAGAGTTACGCTAATCCGCGAAACAAGAATCACCGAATACGCTAGATAAACAAATTTACATCTCAGATAACATCTCCCTCGTATGCCAAACGAGGGTTTTTGTTATCTGATAAATGTTACAAGTTATAAGCTACATGCTATAATATTCACCGTATGAAAAACATGATCCCCATATTTAAATCACTTGGATTTTTAGAAAGTGAAATTAAAACCTACCTTGCCGCTTTAGAGCTGGGTCCAAGTACTGTAATAGAAATTACGGCCAAAACAGGCATATCACGCCAAGCGATTTACACTGCAATTGAATCTTTAATTAAACAGGGCATGATGACCTCCGTAGAAAAAGGTAAAAAAACCTATTACGCTGCCGAATCGCCCGAAAGACTGCGTTCTTTTGCAGAAGCTAAATTAAAAAAAATGGAATCAACGGTTAGAGAAATTAAAACAATCACCAATGAATTAAAATTACTGCAAAAAGGTGAAAAACCTGTCGTAAAACTTTATGAAGGATTTGATGGATACATGAGCCAAATTGCAGATGCCATCAAGACCAAACCGAACAAAGTATTAAACTTTACAAACGAAGACCTCGCCGACACAGCTCATACGGATGACATGCTAAAACCTTTTAAAGACAAACTTGATAAAAGCAATATTCACACGGACATGATATCAATTGCCGAAGGGCAGTATACCTATCGCAACACAACCAAACATCAACGAATAACCCGCAAGGATTTATATTTTGAGGGTGAAGTTACTATTTATAATGATCGCGTCATCCTCTCTACTTTTAAAGGAAAAAGAATAAGTGTCTTTATCGAAAACCAAACGCTGGCTGACACCATGAGTGCTTTATTTAAATTAGCTTGGGAAAATCCCAATAAATAAATCATTTAGTATTATAAAAACAAACCGACCCTCGCAAGAAACGAGGGTCATATTGTGTCCGCCCAGAACGGACACGTGCGGAATCAAATCATTCCGCGAGTACTGGGAAGCGACGAGACAATCTCATCGGTTTAATTTTCAAAGATCTTGTGTCACACGCAGGTTTGGGGCACAAGTCCCCAACCACCGCCTAGTCCTTGTTTAGAGGCTGAGGTGTGTTGACAACGAACCTCGCCATCGCCACCTGACCCGTCGTTGTTGCCTCCGTCCGATCCATTGTCCAACTTTCTGCTCGCGAGTCTGCGCAAGCAAAAAGCCGCATTTTCCATGAAATCTGAATTGAACAAACGACAACCGATCGCTGCCCCCATGACCATCAAAAATCCAACAAATATCAGCTGTCCCGCAACGCCGACGACGCCGTATCCAAGAACCTCGAACATTCGGTCTTGATAGGCAATGCCGGCCATAGACGTAGCCGCAACGTACAAAAACGTCATGGCGACCAATATCGGCCTCAGGGATGCAACGACCTTTGCCGTACGATACAAACTCCTACGGCTAGGCGGCTCCCCTCCATTGGCAATGATCTTGATGTCGCAGGCGAGCTGGCGAAAAAAACGTGAAAAGAACATTTTGTTGAATTCCTCTGTAAAGGGCTTTACGCCCAAACAATGATCTAGTCTCCAGGACACATTCCCCAGAGAACCGTTAAATATAGCAGAAAAAGACCATTTTGTCAATGGTAAGACTACAAAACCAAAATAATCAGTTCCAATAAAAGCTGGTTAATTTTATATTTAAAATGATTATTTAGCTTAAAAATACCTAAATTAAGCTAAAAAATGCCATAATCAAATACTCAATATTTTGTTATGAAACAAACAAATTTTCTGTCATTAGACTCTTGACAAAACAACCTATACATGGTAGTGTTATTTATTCACTAATTAAAAACTCATATGGTGAATAGCAGCAATCTCCCGAAATGCTTGTCCGGAAGATGCATAACAAACATATTTTCTCGAATATACGCAAGTAAAAATCCATTTAATTATGAGGCTTGCCTCAACTCAAGGATACTGAAAGCGTTATTCCGGAGTAAACTGCTAATGACTCTCAGTTTATCGGACTACACCGGCCATCTGCGTCGGAAGCTCGCTCTCATCGCTTTGGAGGAGAGAGAGCGATATAGGAGGGCTTAAAAACATCATATGAGGAGCGAAAGGCTTCGCCTCCTCTTGAGCCGAGATGGCAATCTCTATTCAAGAGGAAGTGCAGCTAAATGCTCAATACGTGTCTTTACGTAAAATACTAACCATGTTAACGTTTTACGCAGAGCCAAGTGTCGCTATCCCCTGGTTCACAAAAAGCCTTAACCGGCATTTTTTATTTGCCAAAAATTGACCTAATGTTGCTTTTTGGATAATCTAAAATAAAGAGAGTATCAGTTAACGTTTCGTACCTTTTAATTACAGAGGAGAATATAAGATGGATATAGAAAAAGAATTACTGAAAGAAACTCACAGCAATCAAGACAATCAATTAGACGATAGTTTTAAAACCATCGAACGTGATCCAAAAAGCATCAGAAAATATCATGTTGATGCTCATGGAAATGTTATTATTGATCATCGAGATGCGCTGGAAAGCAATATTGCTAACCAGCATAACAAGTAAACCGCGCTTTTAGCGCCCTAACCTTTTCTGTCTAACTATGAGCCGCACAAGATTTTATCTCTCTTTGCTTGTGCCTCTGCTTGTCTACCTCATTTAATGGGGTAAAAAAGCGGAAATCACATATGACCAAACAAATAACTATTTGTGTTTTTGGAGATATTGTCGGAAAAATCGGACGTAAAGCATTAACCAAACAATTACCAATAATAAAAAATAAATTCAAACCAGATCTAACCATTGCAAATGTAGAAAACCTTGCACACGGTAGAGGTATTACAGAAAAATCTTTACTAGAAATTTCTGATGCTGGAATTGAGGCTTTCACCTCTGGCCATCATGTTTGGGAAAATAAAATGGGCGCGCCATTATTGAATAGCCCAAAATGGTCTGCTCGTCTTATACGTCCAATGAATGTTGATCCCAAGCTACCAGGCAAAGGCTGGGTAAAGCTTTCAATTAAAAACCAAAACATTTACTTGCTCAACCTTCAAGGTCAGCTATACATGCCACAAAATGGCTCATCGCCATTTCTTACATTTGATAGATTCTGGCAAGAACAACAGCCGAATCCGGATAAAGATATACTAATTATTGACCTTCATGCCGAAACCACGAGTGAAAAAATGGCTTTTGCAAATTACGTCGATGGCAAAGCTACATTAGTCTTTGGTACTCATACCCACGTACCCACAGCCGACCCCAAAATTCTCCCTGGTGGTACAGCGAATATTACGGACGTTGGCATGGTCGGTTCATACGATTCTGTCATCGGATTTGAAAAAAATAGCTCTATTAAGCGATTTTTGAACATTACAGCCGCGCCCTACAAACTTCAAGAAAAAGGTTTAACCGAAATAAATGGACTTATAATCACCGTGAATCTTGACTCACACAAGGTAACCGTGTTAAAGCAAATACGTGAAATAGTTGATATCTAAGCCAAATTATGCTAAGGTATTAGCATAATATCTAATATCTCCATTGCCATAATATGGCAGTTGGGGTAACTAACTAACTTAATATTCAGTATATGAATAAAGCAGAACTCATCAATGTCATCGCAGAACGTGTTGGTGTTACCAAAAAGCAAGCCGAGGACATGATCGAATCCTTTGTAAAGATTGTCACCCAAGAGCTAGTCAAAGATGGTGACGTCACAATCGCAGGTTTTGGACAATTTATGGCCAAGACCCGTGCAGGCCGAACAGGCGTTAACCCACAAAACCCAACAGAAAAAATTCAAATCCCACCAGTACGCGTTCCTAAATTCAAAGCTGGCAAAGGATTAAAGGATGCACTTAAAGCTCCTCGTGCAGCAGCTACTCCAACTCCAGAACCTCCTACAGCAGCACCAGAGACACCATCATACATGTAAATAAAAATTGAATTAATAATAACAGGCTTTGAGCCTGTTTTTATTTTTTTCTAACTACTGCAACTAAATTCCTACCCCTAAACCAATTAGTCCAACCCCAACTATCATAACCTCCAATTTTTTCGATCTCCCATTTATCATCACTAAATAACTTTTTAAATTCACTTAGTGTAAAGGCATGAATATAACGATTTTTAGGAATTTTCCCCGCTTTCCAAACATAATACAAATCTCCTTTATCAGCTCCCTTAAAACCCGGAATCCTTAACCAAGCATTTTTAAACATTTGCCATGATAAAAATCTTTTAGCTCTTAAATTCCAAACCGATAAAATCATTACAGCGCCCGGTTTTAATATTCTATTTAATTCATTAATCGATTGTTGACGTTCAGCGATAGAAGCAACATGATGCAAAACTGCGATACAGGTAACCGCATCAACATAGTCATCTGGCAAATCCAATCTTGGTAAACCACCTTCCATCATTTTTGATAATTTATGATTTTCTAATCTTCTCATTGCAAAATCTCGCAAACTAGCACTTGGTTCAATCCCTATATATTCAACCTCTGAAGGAACCACATCTAAAAGACGCGCATTACCCGCACCAACATCAACCAAACGCTGACCCGGTTTTAATCGATCCATAAAATCCAACATCAACTCCCACACATGATGTCGAGTGTGTCCAAAGGCATTGCCCTCAGATTCATAAAAATCATTAACTTCTTTATGAAGTTTGTCCTTTATCTCATTTTCCATGTTTAAATCCTACTTTAACTATCAATTTTGAGCAATACTAAAAGCCTTGATAAAAACTCAATTTTCTGTCATCATAACCCGACATGCAAACCAAACCGCCAGTAGAAATTAGCACAGCCGTGATCAAAGCATTGGCGATTTTTGATGCACCGTCACGAAGAGATGTAATGTTAACTATTCGCAAAATTTTAAAAAACACTCCCTACGCTTTTCCTACTTCTATTGAATTATGGCAAGTTTATCGCCAAATGCTCAAAAATAATTTTCCTGAACATAAAGGTATCGAAAAAGTTTTAAAAATTAAAAACGTTCGTACTGATAGTGGTGTAGCTCCGATCACCGTACTCACAAAACCCTTTCCTTGTCCTGGACGTTGCGTTTATTGCCCCACAGAAGTCCGAATGCCTAAAAGCTACATTTCTAGTGAACCAGCTGCGGCAAGAGCTTTAAGTTTACAATTTGATCCTTATGAACAAGT
>Ga0180009_10003077_pt1 | contig 19225 bp, 20 predicted proteins | sample OS_PC_MetaG_FD_123537 | JGI IMG/M metagenome (GOLD analysis project Ga0180009, IMG submission 123537) | Groundwater microbial communities from the Aspo Hard Rock Laboratory (HRL) deep subsurface site, Sweden - OS_PC_MetaG | ecosystem: Environmental > Aquatic > Deep subsurface > Groundwater...
GCCGCGCCGGCGTCTCACGCACAACAGTCTTCATGAAGGTCAATCCAGCAGTTTTTTCTTCTTGAGCCACCCGGCCACGATGGCGACAGCTTCGGCCATCTTGTCCGGCTGGCCAATATAATAGTGCGTCGCGCCCTTCACGACATGAAGTTCCTTGTCGTCATGTTGCACGCCTGCATAGATGCGTGCCGCATGGCTGGGCGTGCAGCCGTCGTCCGCGCTGTTCTCGATCACGAGCACCGGCACGGAAATATCGCCCGCGCATTTCGGCCCGTTCGCGCGGCTCTCCCGGTAGGACCATTGCGACAGCCACGCGCGCAGCGAGCAGTAGCGTGCCAGCCCCGCCGGCATCATGTTGACGATTTTCGGCTCGCCCATGAAGCACCAGTTCGGACCTTTCCGGTCGTTCGGATCGATGGAAAGATCGAGCCAGCGCGGATCGGCCATCGTCCCGTGCACCACGAAGGCGCGCTCTTCATGGGGGCGTCCCTCCCGTTTGAGGCGTTCCAGCGTACCGCGCACCCACGCGTCGATGCGGCCCGAACGCGCAATCTGCGCCGCGCGGAAGCGTTGCAGATATGCGTCCGTATAGGGCGGCTGGTTCGGGTTCTTCGGGTCGTAGAGGTCGAGTTCCACGTCCCGGTCGTCCGGGTCGAGCTCGTTGCGGATCGACGGGTCGAGCCATTCGGTCAGCGTGATCGCGCGGCTCACATGCGCCGCGAGCTGCAGCACGGCGTCGGCGGGAATGAGCCCCGCGCCGGCAACGTCCACAGGGTCGCCCCAGGGCGTCGCCGTGATCGTCGGCTTCTCGGCCTGGGACTGGTAGAACATCGAAAGCGATCCGCCGCCGGACCATCCCGCCATCACCACCTTCTCGTAGCCGAGCTTCTCTTTGGCGTAAGCCACGTAATGCCCGAGATCGAGCAGCACCTTCTCCATGATGAGCGCGCTGTCGTTGTGCGGATAGCGGCTCCCGCAGGTGAGGCAGGGAATGCCCGCCGCGGCCAGCGCATTCGGCATCGGCAGCAGGTTCATCGTCCCCGTCGGATGCATGAAGATCAATATGGTCTTCGAGGCCGCGCCCTTCGGCTTCAGGTATTGCCCTTCGACGACAATGGTGTCGAGCGCGCCTGCATAGGTCTCCTTGAAAGGCGAACTCTCCTGCCAGTGCAGGTGAAAGGGAATGCGTTCCACCTCGTACCGTGCGCTCATGGGTCTCACTCCGCCGCGTTCCGGGACGCCGTCTTGAAGTCGGGCTTGCGCTTGTTGAGGAAGGCGTCCACCGCCTCATGATGCTCGGGCGTCGTCCAGCAGATTTTCAGCGCGTCGGTCTCGCGCTTCTGCGCCGCCGTCAGGTCCGTCGTGCAGGCATTCTGCGTGAGCAGCGCCTTCGTCATGCGCAACTGCCGCGACGGGTTTTCCGCGATCTGCGCGGCAATGCTGAACGCCTTGTCGAGCAGTTTGTCGCCTGGCACCGCATATTCGCAGAGCCCCTTCTCCTTCGCTTCCGCCGCGCCGTAGAGCCGCCCCGAAAGCATCATCTCGTTGGCATGGCCCCAGCCCATGCGGCTCACCAGGAAATGCGACGAAGCCAGTTCCGGCACGATGCCCATCTTGACGAACACCATGCCGAACTTCGCCTCCTCCGCCGCCACGATCACGTCGAAGGGCAGGATCATGGTGACGCCGATGCCGACCGCCGGCCCGTTCACCGCCGCGATCATCGGCTTCGACGAGCGCACGAGCTCGATCCAGTCGACGCCCGCCGGCATGCCGCCGCTTCCGCCCGCCGTGTCGTTGCCGGGGTCTTTCCCGTCGAGCCGCGTCTTGAACGTGTCGCCGATATCGGCCCCGGCGCAGAAGCCGCGTCCCTCGCCCGTCATCACGATGGCGCCGATATCGGGATCGTCATTGGCGCGCTGGATCGCGTCCGCCTGCTCCTCGGCCATTTTCGGCGTCCAGGCATTCAGCCTGTCCGGCCGGTTCAGCGTCATCAGCAGTATGTTGCCGCGCTTTTCGGCCTTGATCTGGCTATAATCCATTCCCAATGTCCTCCCGTATGTCTTTTGCCGAAAGTCTAGGCAGCGCCGGAAGCCGCCACAAGGGAGCCGCGTCCGCGCCTGCTTGACGTCGCGTTTCTCTGGGCCGTCTCTCGGCGGCCGGGTCTGTTTCGGGAGGTGAGCTTGTCGATTGTCGATCTGGCGATGCAGAATCTTGCCTCGCCGATGGTGCTTTTCTTCGCCCTTGGCGTCGCTGCCGCGCTTCTGCGCTCCGATCTCTCGGTGCCGGAAGCGGCGGCGAAATTCCTCGCCCTCTATCTGATGCTCGCCATCGGCTTCAAGGGCGGCGTGGAAGTCTCGAAATCCGGCCTCGATCCGGCCATGGGCCTGACGATCGGCGCCGGCATTCTTCTCTCCTTCACGATCCCGCTTGCGGGATATTTTTTCATCCGCCTGTCCACCCGCCTCGGCGCGATCGATGCCGCCGCCGTCGCCGCGCATTACGGCTCCATCTCCATCGTCACCTTCGTCGCCGCGACGGAGATCGTGCGCGGCCTCGGCCTCGCCTATGAGGGATATCTGATCGCCGTCGCCGCCGTCATGGAAACGCCGGCCATCGTCGCCGCGCTTCTCCTCGCGCGCCGCGCCGCCCCGGCGGAGCGGCAGGACGGCCAGAGGGAGGGCATGGGCGCGCTGCTCCGCGAAGTCGCCACCAACGGCTCCATCGTCATCCTCGTCGGCGCCTTCTTCATCGGCTGGATCACGGGTGAGCGCGGCATGTCGATGATCTCGCCCTTCATCGTCGATCCGTTCCGGGGCATCCTCTGCCTCTTCCTGCTCGACATGGGCCTCGTCGCGGGTCGCGGTCTGCGTCAGGGCGCGCGCGAACTCTCGCCCTCGCTCGTCGCCTTCGGCATCTATTTCCCGCTCGTTTCCGCCGCCTTTGCGACGGCGTTTGCCGCCGTGCTCGGCCTTTCGCCGGGAGGCGCGGCGCTCTTCATCACGCTGGCGGCATCCGCCTCCTACATCGCAGTGCCCGCCGCCATGCGCCTTGCCCTGCCCGAGGCGAACCCCGCGATCTATCTCACGCTTTCGCTCGGCGTGACCTTTCCCTTCAATCTGTCGCTCGGCATCCCGCTTTATGCGGCGATCGCCCAGCGCATCGCCGGATGAGGTGATGTCCATGGAAATGCACCGGAAAAAGCGCATCGAAATCCTGCTCGAAGCGCCCGCGCAGAAGCGCCTGACCGATCTTCTCGACCGGCTGGACGTGACGGGGTACACCGTATTGCCGGTCATAGGCGGCAAGGGGCATCATGGCGTCTGGAGCCGCGAGGGGCTGCCGTCCGCGGCTGGCGCCATGGTCTCGGTCGCCGTTATCGCGGCGGAGGAAAGGCTCGACGAGGTTCTCGTCCCCATCTTCGAGCTTGTCCGTCGCCACATCGGCATCGTCACCGTCTCGGACGTAACCGTGATCCGCGGGGAGCGGTTCTGAAATCAAAAGAGGGAGGGCGCCCATGAATCTCGAACTGACAGGCAAGCATGTCTTCATCGCCGGCGCGAGCCGGGGCATCGGTCTCGGCATGGCGCGTGCCTTCGCCGCCGAGGGCGCGAAAGTCGCGCTCGCCGCGCGCGGGGTCGCCGCGCTCGATGCGGCACGCGAGGCGTTGATCGCCGAAGGCGCGAAGCCGGAAAACCTGTTCACCGTCGCGGGCGACATGACGGCATCGGCTGAGATCGCAGCCGCCCTCGACGCGGCGGAGGAAAAGCTCGGGCCCCTTCACTGCGCCATCGCGAATGTCGGCCTGTCGCGCGCGCCGCTCGGCTTCGACGTCTCGGACGAGGACTGGGACGCCGACATGAAGCAGAACCTCTTCGGCTCGGTCTATCTCGCCCGCGAGGCCGCCCGCCGCATCCTGAAGCGCCCGCGCGAGAGCCGCGAACATGCAAGCCTCATCCTCATCTCGTCGGTCGCGGGCGTCGATGCCATGGGCACCTCGCTCACCTATGCGGCCTCAAAAGCTGGCATCAACCATCTGACGCGCCAGCTCGCGAAATTCACCGGCAAGGAGGGCCTCCGCGTCAACGCCATCGCGCCCGGCAACATTCTTTTCGAGGGCGGCGTCTGGGATAAAAACACCAAGGAGCGCCCCGAAGCCTGGGAGCGCTGGATCAAGCGCGAGGTCGCGCTCCGCCGCTTCGGCACGGTCGAGGAAATCGCCGACGCCGCGACTTTCCTCGCCAGCCCCCGCGCCAGCTTCATCACCGGCGAAGTCCTCGTCGTCGATGGCGGTCAGGTGCGGTAGCTGCAATTTCTGCCGTAATCGTGGGGATCACCCTCCCACAGGGGGAGGGTGGGACTGCTCGCAATGACGAACCGAGAGAGAACCCTCAGTCCTTCCCGATCGCCCCGTCCTTGAAGAGCCGCTCGCGCAGCTCCTTGTCGAACACCTTGTTGTTGCGCCTCATCCATTCGAGCACCATCACCGCATGCTCTATTTCCTCGTCGCGATTGTGCTCGAGGATCTTCCTGAGCTCTGGATCGGTGCAGGCTTCCGCGCGCTGGTTGTACCAGTCGACGGCTTCCAGCTCCTCCATCAGCGATACGATGGCGCGATGCAGGTTGAGCGCTTCGGGCGACAGATTGGCTTCGTGCAGGCCTTCGCTGGACATGGGGACTCCTTCAGTGTTCTTGGCGGGCGCTCATTCAACGACCAGTTGGAACTGGCGCCTCGTCAGGCGCGGGTAGGGCGGGAAATCCGCAAGCTGCTCCCCGCCCGCCGATTTTAGCATGGAGAGGACGGCCTCGCGCCCGTCTCCGCCCAGCGTGGCGAGAAAATCGAGCGGCCTTTGCAGCATCCAGAGATCGAAGGTGAAGATCGCGCGCTGGTCGCGGACCCCTTCCAGGTCGAACTCGTGCATGCCGATCGCGCGCGGCAGCGGTTCCTTGCCAGCGATGAGCTCCGGATGCGCTTCCACATGCGCTTTCAGCGCCGCCGCTGTCTTGAGCAGCACCGGCAGATATTCCCGCGCGATCCGTGCAAGGACGGGCATCAGCGTCTCCGGTACCTCGTCATGGGCGAGGAACGTGCCGCCCTTCGGCTGCGGCGGCTTCGTCATGCGCTGCACCCATTCGGCGACTTTGGGCGCCAGTCTTTTCATGATCTCGCCGGAAGCCGGGTCGCGATACAGATGCGCATAAAGCGGCCCATAGAGACCGAAATCGCCGATCGACGGCCGCGTGCCGAAAAGGAAATCGTGCTTTGCGAAATGCGCATCGAGTTCGCCGAGCAGTCCTTCATAGGATTTCTCGATGGCCGGCCCCGTCGCCGTCGTCACGCCCAGCACGGGCAAGGAGCCCCGGAAGGGCTTCGATCTTTCCTCCCCCACGGCGCGCTGCTCCGCCTCGTCGAGGTCGGGGCGCGACATCCGTCCGAATTCGGAAATCGCGAAATCGTAGTTCTTCGTCCAGCGGTAATGCATGGCCGGCAGCTTCAGCCATTCGTCCGCCCACGTCTCGATGAGAAGCGCCGCGAATTTCTGCCGCGCGCCTTCCGGATAGACGGAGCCTTCGGGGAAGCGGGCCTCGAAATGGTCGATGATCTCGCTCGAGTCCTGCCAGGTCTCGTCTTCCGGCGTCACCACGACGGGGACCACCGGCCAGCCGACGCGGGCGAGGATCACGTCGCGGTAAGTCTCGCGCGTCGGCGTGATCTCCGAAAAGGGAATGCGCTTGTAGCGCATATAGGCGCGTACCTTGCCCGAGAAGTAGCTGAATTCCGAACCGTAGAGCTCGTATCCCTTGGTCATTCTGCTTTAGGCTCCCTCTGTCTGCCGCCTCCCCTTTGCGGGGAGACCGGTTTGCGGGAACGCGAACCGGCCGGGCTTTGCCCTTGTATCGGCATCGTAAATGTCGGTCTTACAGGAAATATCTCATCGGCGGAGAACATCTTTCGCTTCCGTGCCCGTCAGCACGTCGAGATAGAGTGCCTGCCGGCATTGGTCGAGGCAGGCGATGATCCGGCCGGGCCTTCCCCCTTTCACATAGAAGAAGAGATTGTAGCGCATGCCGCCCACATTGCTCACGGCGTCGAGCTGCCACACGGCATCGTAGGAAGGCGCCGCGCTCGGTCCCGCCGCCGTCTCTATGAGCGCTGCCGCACGGGCCCGCCGCTCGCCCTCCAGCTTGCCGCCCTCGAACGCCTCGAAGTGGGTGTCATAGCGCGCATCGAACGCGCCCACGCTTGGCGGCGGCACGGCGCCGGGCGGCATGGCGAGAATGGAAACGGGATCGGCCGAGCCATGCGCGACCCATGCCTCGCCGAGCACCGGCACCAGGGCCTGTCCCTGCGGCGCGCAGACGCGCACCAGCCAATTGTCGAAGGGGGCGGGCACGGGCTCTGCCTTTCCGGCGGGCGCTCGCGCGCAAAGAAAATCCTGCGCGTCGTCCGTAGCGGCCGGTTCCGGCGCGCGCGGTTGCGCAGGCGGCGCCGTCGTGTCGGGCGGTGCATCCGGCACTGCCAGCCCGTCCATCTCCATGTCGATGCCGCGCTCGCCGGCCGTCTCGCGGAGCGGGTCGCCCGGCTCCCACACTTGTGCCGAGGCGGGCAGCGCGAAAGCCGCGGCCAGCGCGGCGGCGATGAGTGCGAGGCGTCTCGGGCTTCGGCGGAACATGGGGGGAAATCGCTTCTGTGTCTTTGCCGCCGGTGGCGGAATGTCATGGTTAAGACACAGGATACCGGCCTTTTTGTCGAGCCGGAAGCGTTGACGCACACAGTCCTCGACAAATCGGAACATAACCCTCGTTGAGTGAGCGTGACCCTCGGCACAAGCTTCCTTCCATGGAACCCACGCTCCCGAAGCGAGGTCTTCGATGGGGCGGCCAAGTGGAGTGAGCATCATGAACGCCATCGGCTCTGGATATAACCGGCTCGAACGCGGCTTCATCGCAGAATCGGGTCATCGCGCCTCCGCCGGGTCTTTCGGCCGCCGCGTTTATGGCCGCCCCGCGCCGGCGCCCGCCGCCGAACTCGAAGTCGAAACCATTCTCGCGCGCTGCCGTGCGCGCCGCGCCAGTCATGATGTCGCGCTGAACGGCAGGCACGAACGCGTGCGCCGCGGCAGCGAAGACATGTTCGCTTATATCGCGACGGGGCTCAGCCTGCTCGCCCTGTCCGCCGTTTCCGCCTTGCCGATGTTCTGAGCAAAGCGGCCCGGTTGTACCGGTGGCGGGCTCAACCCCCCAGGGTCCGCCAACGTCAAGGCCCGTGTTCTCCGGAACACGGGCCTTTTCCTTTTGGTGCGCTCCCGGGCGAACTAAACCCGCTTCATCGCGCAGACAAAACTCTCGACCGGCACCCGCTTCTCCGTCCGGAGCACGTCGCGGTCGAGCGACGCGATCTCAAACCCGAAGCGCGGCGCCACCTCCCTCAGATACGTCTCCGTATGACGGAAGCGCCGCGTCGGGCCGATCTCGAAGCCGCGCCGTTGTGCCTCCTCCGACGCACCGTCCGACTTCTCGGTGGAAAACACGAACCAGCCGCCATGCGGCATCTTCGCGGCGAGCGCCGCAAACAAGGGCGCGAGATCGCCGAGATAGATCACCGTGTCGCAGGCGATGGCGAGCGAGAAGGGGCCCGCCTCCGCCTCCAGCGCGGCGACGAGTTCCCCCGCCACGACGCGTGTATAGAAGCCGCTCGCTTCCGCCGCCGCGCACATGCGGGGGCTGAGATCGACGCCGAGCATCGTGCCGCAAGCGCCGCGAAAGGCCGCGCCCGAGAGCCCCGTGCCGCAGCCGAGATCGATGGCGTCATGCGGGCCACCTTGAAAGACGCCCGCCCGTTCCGCCGCCGCGCGCAACAGCTCGGGGCCCCTGTAGGAAAGCGTCTCCTGCATGTGCCCGTCATAGCGCGGTGCATATCCGTCGAAGAGCGCACGCACATAAGCCGCACTCGCCTTTGTCGGCGCGGGTTGCGCTTCGAGTTCGGCAAGGCGGATACCCGCGCCACGCCGGTCGCTGGCATCTGCCGCCTGCGACGCGCGGAAGTACCGCGCCGCCTTCGCCGGCTCGTCGAGCGACGCCCAGGCCTCGCCGAGCCGGAAATACGTCTCCGCCCTTTCATCCGCCTGCTGAGGGTTCTCGCCCGTCGAGAGGCGCAGCACGCGCTCGAAATCGGCGATGGCGCGCGCCGTGTCGCCCGCCGCCATGCGCGCCGCCCCCAGCGCCAGCAGCACCTCCGCCGAGCGGCCGTCCAGATAGCTTGCCTCGTTGAGCGCTTCCAATGCGTCCGCGTGCCGTCCTTCGAGCGTCCGTGCCCGTGCGAGCACGGTAAGCGCTCTCGCATTCGCGCGGCCCTGCGTGACGAGCGGTTCGATGAGGGCTGCGGCCTCCCCGGGCGCGCCGAGGTCGATCAGGCAATGGGCGAGCGCGGCAACGAGGCCGGGGGACCACCACCCCTCCTCCCGAGCGGCGGCGGCTTCGCGTGCATGGACATGCGCGCCCTCCCGCTCGCCCGCCGCGATAAGCCGCTCCATTCGCGAAAGCGGGTCTTGGGGGTCGTCGGTCTCGCCCGGCCTGATTTCCTCCGTGAACGGAGGGTTGACGGTCAGCGCCGGGGATAAATCCGCCGGGCCTTCCGCTGCGCTTTCGTCCGAATCGTCTGAAACTGGGGACATCTTTTTTGCCGCAAAAAGGGCCAGGCGGTTTGTCCCCGCCCGGCCCCTGGTTTATCCCCCGGCCTGTTCACCCGTGAACAGAATGCCGGTCCCGGAATTGCCCGGATTCTCGTATGTGACGTTATCGTGACATTTCAATGACAGTCGGGCCTTTTGCGGCCGCTTTATCCTCGCCTCAACCCTTCAGCGTGCACTTGCCGTTGTTGATGACGACGGCGTCGCGTTCCTTCACGCGCGCCCGGAAAGAGATCAATCCCTTCTCCTTCCAGATGTCGACGGTGACGGTGTCGCCCGGAAAAACCGGTGCCGAAAAGCGCACGTCGAAGCCCGTGATCTGCGTCGGATCGTAGTCGAGCGCGCCTGAAATAATCGCGCGGCAGCACGTTCCATACGTACACAGACCATGCAGGATCGGTTTGGGAAAACCGACCGCCTTGGCGAATTCCGGATCGGAGTGAAGCGGATTGCGGTCGCCGGAAAGGCGATAGAGCAGCGCCTGGTCCGGCTTCGTTTCCGCGTCCACGCTCATGTCGGGTTCGCGCTCGGGCAGCTTGTGCGGTGCCGGCGCGCCTTCGCGCGGGCCGCCGAAGCCGCCATCGCCGCGCGCGAAAATCGTCGACGTCAGTGTACAGAGCTTGTCGCCGCCCTTCTCGCTGAGGTCCGTCTCCGTGACGATGATCGCGCCCTTGCCCTCGCCCTTGTCCCAGGCGCCGACGACGCGGCTGTCGGCGAGAAGCTTCGCGGCGACGGGAAGCGGTTTGTAGAGTTTCAGGCGCTGCTCGCCATGCACCACCATCGCATAGTTGATGCCGCTGTCGCCGATGGCGCCCGCGCCCCATGCGACGACGGTTGCAAGCGTCGGCACCGTCTTCAGATTCTTTTCATAAACGAAGGGCAGTTCCTTCTCGTCCAGCGGGTCGCGCGCAAAGCCGATGCCCAGCGCATAGAGCATCGTCTCGCGGTCGCCATAGCTGAACTCCTGGCCTTCCGCTTTCAGGCTCATCAGCTTGTCGTAATTGATCGCCATACCGGCCTCCCTTGGAATGTAAGTCCGTTTCTTGGGCCATAGAAAAGCGGTTCCGCCAGCCTCGCGCAAGCGATCATTGTTTCCGGCGCAAACGTCTTCAGCGCTCGCCGAGCACCTTCCAGAGGCTCGTCGCCGTCATCACGTCTTCCTCGCCCACGCTGAAGCGTCCGGAGACGAAAATGATGGCGCGGGTCGTGCGGTCGATCCGCGTGCGGCACTCGATGAAGTCGCCCGCTCTCGCCTCTGTCAGGAAGCTCGCCTGAAGGCTGAGTGTGACGCAAGCCCGTTCTCCCGCGCCGCGATGCGCCGCCCCGCCGAGAAACGCATCGGCAAATGTCATGAGCATGCCTTCATGCACGGCGCCCGCTTCGTCCACATGGCGTTCGTCGGCAATGAAGCCGAAGATGCGTTCGCCATTCTCTTCGCGCTCGAACAGCGGCCCCACATAGGCTTCGAAAGGATCGTGAAGGTCCGAAGGCTTCCAGCCTTGCGGCGGCTCGACGTTCACGGGTGAGGGGAGCGGCTGTCTCACGCTTTCTCCGCTCCGCCGATCGCATAGACGCCGGTCGCCGTCATCAGCATGCGCGTGCCGACGCGCAGCTCGCCCGAAATGAAGAGCACGGTGCGCGTTGCGCGCGTAACCTCCGCGCGGCCCTCCACGGTGTCGCCTTTCTCGCCCGCGCTCACGAAATCGCAATTGAGCGAGAGCGGGCGCACTGTCGCGCCCGGTGTCTTTTCGGCTGCCGTTTCCCTTGCGACCGCGCCGAGCACGATGGCGGCAAGCGTCATCATCATGCCGCCATGCAGCCTGTCGGCGCCGTTCAGGTGATGCTCGGCGATCTCGAAGGTGAAGGCACCCGCCTCGTTGCGCAGCACGGGGCCCGCATAGGCGCCGAAGCCGCTCGTATCGACCTGTCTTGAACTCATTGCAAATATCCGGGGGAAGTAAGGAACTGACGATGGCGCTTTATCTAGACCGTCGGAGCTCTGGATACAAGAAAACGGCCCGCCGGAGGAGCGGCGGGCCGTCATACTGCGAGGGTGAAGGACCCGATGCCGCCCCGGTGGGGGATGAGGGAGGACGGCACCGGGCCTTTCGTGCAACGCGGCGGACCTGAGGGGGAGGGATGTCCGCCGCGAAGAGGAAGTCTTCGTGGAAATTAAACGCCCGAAAGCGCGTAGGGTTTCACGGCGATCCAGCGTTCCGGCACACCGTATTTTTCGAGTGTCTCGGCAACCGTTATGGCGCGCTGTTCGGCCTCGCGCTGCGTCGACAGATCGGGCGACATCATCGCCGACCTGGAAGGCTCCACCGTGACGTTCTGCAGTCCGCGATAGGTGATCTCTTCGGCGGCGGCGCGCAGCGCCACTTCCGCCTTGTCGTTCGTGGTGGTCCAGCCTTCGGCGAAATAGATCGGGAAGACGACGCGCTCGGCATCGTTCACGCCATATCCGGGCGTGCGCGGCGCGGCGGGATCGACGGCGCTGACCGTGATCATGCGTTCCTCGATCTCGATCGTCTGCGCCTCCGTACTCACCGCCGGGCGGGGAAGGGGAAGCGGGTCCGACGCGGCCGTGTTCGCCACGAGCGCGGTCGCGATCGCGGTGCTGAGGCCAAGAGCGGCAACGAGGGTCAACGGCTTCATCTTCAGTCCCCTTCCATTTTCATGGTCCCGGCGCCCGCGCAATGCGGTCCGCCTTCAACGCTCTCAAGATGGAAAACGAATGTGACCCGATGCAGGTCCGCACGCGGCGGTTACGGGGAAATTTCAAGGCAACATTGCGGCACTCCGATCTCGTCGCTGGAGTGCACCGAATTTGTCGCGATTCGTGCGGCTCATTGTTCAAAATCAGACAACTGACCTGCCTCGCCCCTACGGAAAATGACCGAGATTCCGCTTTGATGCGCCTTCCGGGGCGTTTATGGTGCGCCTCAACTTGGGCCGAACCATCCAGAAAAAGGCGGCAAACGCCGGACCGGCCAAGCATCAAACCCGGCAATTTAAAGCCAGCTAACCCCTTCGGGAGACCGTCCATGTCCAGAGAAGCAGTCATCGTGTCGACCGCGCGTACCGGCCTTGCCAAGTCCGGCCGCGGCGGTTTCAACAACACTCACGGCGCCGCCATGGCCGGCCACGCGATCAAGCACGCCATCGAGCGCGCGAAGATCGACCCGGCCCAGGTCGAGGACGTGCTCATGGGTTGCGGCGCCCCCGAAGGTGCGACCGGCATGAATGTCGGCCGCCTCGCGGCGATCTGGGCGGGCTGCCCGGTCACGACCTCCGGCACCACGGTCAACCGCTTCTGCTCCTCGGGCCTCCAGACGATCGCCATGGCCGCGGGCCGCATCCTCAATGAAGGCGTTCCCTGCGCCATCGGCGCGGGCGTCGAGTCGATCTCGCTCGTCCAGATGGGCGGCCAGAACGTCAATCGCCTGACCGAAGAAAAGCTCATGCAGGAAAAGCCCGAGCTCTGGATGGCGATGATCGAGACCGCCGAACTCGTGGCCGAGCGCTATGGCGTCTCCCGCGAATACCAGGACGAATATGCGCTCCGCAGCCAGCAGCGCATTGCAGCCGCGCAGGCGAACGGCATCTTCAAGGACGAGATCGTCCCGATGAAGACCAAGATGAAGGTCGTGAACAAGGAGACGGGCGAGGAATCGCTGGTCGACTATGTCGTCGAGAAGGACGAATGCAACCGCCCGGAAACGACGCTCGAGTCGCTTCAGGGGCTGAAGCCCGTCTTCAAGAACGGCCAGAAGGTGAAGGAAGGCAAATACGTCACCGCCGGTAACGCCTCGCAGCTTTCCGACGGCGCCGCCGCCGTCGTGCTGATGGAGCGCAAGGAAGCCGAAAAGAACGGCTCCGACATTCTCGGCGTCTTCCGCGGCTTCGCGGTCGCTGGCTGCGAGCCTGACGAAATGGGCATCGGCCCGGTCTTCGCGATCCCGCGCCTCCTCGACCGTCACGGCCTGAAGATCGACGACATCGACCTCTGGGAGCTCAACGAAGCCTTCGCGAGCCAGTGCCTCTACAGCCGCGATCGCCTCGGCATTGACCCCGAGAAGTACAACGTCAATGGCGGCTCCATCGCCATCGGTCACCCCTTCGGCATGACCGGTGCGCGCTGCACCGGCCACATCCTGCTCGAAGGCCGCCGCCGCAAGCAGGCCGGCCAGAATGTGAAGTACGGCGTGGTCACCATGTGCATCGGCGGTGGCATGGGCGCCGCGGGCCTCTTCGAATTCGCGTAATTCGAAGCGTCTGAAAATTGAAGGCCCGTGGAGCAATCCACGGGCTTTTCTTTTTCTCTCCGTCATTGCGAGCGAAGCGAAGCAATCCAGGGGCCGCACGCTCTGCATATGTCGCCTCTGGATTGCTTCGTCGCTATGCTCCTCGCAATGACGAAGATTATGGTTTGCGTCGAAAAGTATATGGAGGAGAGCGATGCGCTATTTCGACGATTTCGTGCTCGGCGAGCGCCACGACATTCCCGCGCGCTATGAGATGACGAAGGACGAGATCGTCTCCTTCGCGACGAAATGGGACCCGCAGCCCTTCCATGTCGATGAAGCCGCCGCCGTGAAATCGATCTACGGAACGCTGACCGCCTGCGGCACGCATGTGCAGGCGGTCGTTCTCTTTCTCGCCGCGCGCCTGCCGGAAGAAACCGCCGTCATCGGCGCGCTCGGTTACGACGAAGTGCGATTTCATAAAGCCGCAAAACTCGGCGACACGCTCCGCCTCGTCATCGAATGCATCGAGACGAAGCCCTCCTCCTCAAAGCCCGACCGGGGCGTCGTGAAGAACCGCCACATCCTGATGAACCAGAACGACGAAACGATCTTCACCCAGACGACGACGCTGCTGATCGCCAGGAAGGTTTAAAGCCCCAGCACCAGCTTCGCCATGATGCCGCGCTGAACCTCGTTCGAGCCGCCATAGATCGAAGCGGCGCGGTTGTTGAGATAGGTCGGCATGAACACCATGCCTTCCGCCGGGCCGATGGGGTTGACATTGGAGCCCGGCATGCGCGCATCGTGCTGATCCACGCCCGCATAAAAGGCGATGGTCTCGATGGCGATTTCGTCGAGGCGCTGGCGCATTTCCGTGCCGCGCGTCTTGAGCATGGAGGAAGCGGGCCCCGGATTCTTGCCGCCCGCAAGCTCCGCCATCACGCGGTGCTCCGTCATCTCCATCGCCTTCACCTCGATGGCGGCCTCGGCGATCTTGCGCGCGAATGTCGCCTCGTCGATGAGGCGCTTCCCGTCGCCCGAACGCTCGCTCGCCGCAACCTCCCTGATCTTTTCGATGCCAGCTTCGAGCGAAGCCGCGAAGGCACCGCCGCGCTCGAATTCGAGGAGATATTTCGCGACCGTCCAGCCCTGATTTTCCTCGCCGACGCGGTTTTTCTTCGGCACGCGCACATCGTCGAAGAAAACCTGGTTCACTTCATGCTCGCCCGCGAGCGTGACGATCGGCTCGACCTTGATGCCGGGCGTCGTCATGTCGAGGAGAAGGAACGTAATGCCCTGCTGCGGCTTGCCGCTGCCATCGGTTCGCACAAGGCAGAACATCATGTTCGCGAAATGCGCATGCGTGGTCCAGATCTTGGTGCCGTTCAGCACATAATCGTCGCCGTCGCTCACCGCCTTCAGCTGCAGCGAGGCGAGGTCCGAGCCCGCCCCCGGCTCCGAATAGCCCTGGCACCAGTAATCTTCGCCCGCCAGCATGCGCGGCAGGTAATAGTCCTTCTGTTCCTTCGTGCCGAACTTCATCAGCATGGGCCCGCACATGCGAAGCCCCATCGGCGAGAGGTTCGGCGTGCCGTAGCGCGTGCATTCCGAGGTCCAGATATATTTCTGCATCTCGGTCCAGCCCGTGCCGCCATATTCGACCGGCCAGTTCGGCGCCACCCAGCCCTTCTTGTAGAGAACCTTCTGCCAGGCGAGGTTCCACTCCTTGTCGGTGAAGACCGATGTCGTGAGCTTGCCCGCCTGCGCCAGTTCCGGCGTCAGGTTCTCGTCGAGAAAGGCGCGCACTTCGTCGCGGAAGGCGGCGTCCGCCGGCGTCAGGTCGAGGTTCATGTTGCTTCTTCTGCCCGGTGTCGGCGGCCGGCGCAGGGCTCAGAGCCCCAGCACCGCCTTCGCCATGATGTTGCGCTGAACCTCGTTCGATCCGCCGAAAATCGTCTGCGCGCGCGCATTGAGGAATTTCGGCACGACCATCAGCGTGTGGTCGGCTCCGACCGGCGGCACGTTTGCGCCCCAGGTCCGGGCTTCCATCAGGTCCGGCTGCGCGTAATAGGCAATCGCCTCCACACCCAGTTCGGTGATCTTCTGGTTGGTGTCCGCGCCCCGAAGCTTGATGATCGAGGCAGCCGCGCCCGGGTTCTGTCCGTTGGAAAGCTGCGACATGATGCGGTGCTCGGTGAATTCCACCGCCGTCACTTCCACATCCGTCTCGTCGAGCTTGCGCCGGAAGGCGGGATCGTCGATCAGCTTCGAGCCGTCGCTGCCATGTTCCGTGCTCGCCACGACGCGCAGCTTGTTCAGCGCATTGCGCAGGTTGGCGCCATGCGCCGCGCCGCCGCGCTCGAACTCAAGCAGATACTTGGCCACCGTCCAGCCATTGTTCTCCGCGCCGACGCGGTTCTTCTTCGGCACGCGCACATCGTCGAAGAAGACCTGGTTCACTTCATGATCGCCCGCAAGCGTGATGATCGGGTCGATCTTGATGCCTTTGGCGGGGAACTCGTCGATCAGGATGAACGAAATGCCTTCCTGCTTCTTTGCGGCATTGGGATCGGTGCGCACGAGGCAGAACATCTTGTTCGACTGATGCGCGCCCGTCGTCCAGAGCTTGGTGCCGTTGACGATGTAATCGTCGCCGTCGGATGTCGCGCGGCATTGCAGGCTTGCAAGGTCCGACCCCGAGCCCGGCTCCGAATAGCCCTGACACCACCAGTCGGTCCCGTCGAGGATGCGCGGCAGGTAGTGTGCCTTCTGCTCGTCGGTTCCATGCCCCATCAGCGTCGGGCCCACCATGCTGAGGCCCATATTGGAGCTCACGGGCGCGCCGGCGGCGGCACATTCGGATGCCCAGATGAAGCGCTGCATCACGTTGAAGCCCGCCCCGCCATATTCCTTGGGCCAGCTCGGCGCGGCCCAACCGCGCTTGTGGAGCCGCTTCAGCCATTCGACGCGCAGATCCTGGTCGGCCAGAATGCCCGGCGTCAGCCGTGCATGGGCTTTCAGGTCGTCCGTCAGGTTTTCCTTGAGAAACGCCCGCACTTCGTCGCGAAACGCGACGTCCTCGGACCGCATGGCGAGATCCATCCCCATTCCTCCATTTTTTGTTTCCGGCAATGCCGGTTGTTGTCTTTGAGAATAGGGGTATTGCCACGCGCCGTCACAGACAATTTGTCAGCGCCGCCTGCGCATCCGCGAACAGCGGAACCGCTCCCGGCCGCCTGCGTTTCGCTGGGCGGGGGCAGAGGAAAGGAGAAAGCCATGTCCCGTGGCGACAAGTCGAGTTACACGGACAAACAGAAGCGCAAGGCCGAGCATATCGAGGAGGGGTATGAGAAGCGCGGGGTGAAGAAGGAGGAGGCCGAGCGCCGCGCCTGGGCGACCGTCAACAAGGAAGAGGGCGGCGGGAAGAAATCGGGTTCCGGCCGCGGCACGCCGGACAACAAGTCCGCCTCGAAGAAGGGCGGCAGGAAAGGCGGCGAGGCCGCGGCCCGGCGTCCCGCCTCGGCACGGTCGGCTTCCGCGAAGAAGGCCGCCGCCACGCGCAGGAAAAGGACCGCAGGCGGAAAAAGCTGAAGCCGCCCGCTATTTGCCGGCCGGTTGAAGCGGGCAATCTCGCGCGCCTTGCGATACACTGAGCTTCAGCGTTTTTTCGCGATTCGAGGGATTTCTGTTCCGATTGGCCTCACAGTCCATGCAGTCGGCAGGAACCGCATGAGTGTTGGTGCTGTCGTATGGATTTTGCCAACCAGATCATTCTGGTTTCAGCGGGCCTGATTACCTTTTCGATTTTCGCGGGCGTTCTGTCCTCGCGGATCGGCGCGCCGCTGCTGCTTGTCTTCCTCGCTTTCGGCATGCTGGCGGGCGAGGACGGTCCCGGGGGCATCGTCTTCGACGACTTTTCCGTCGCCTATCTGGTCGGCTCCTTCGCGCTGGCGTTCATTCTCTTCGACGGCGGCCTGCGCACGCATCGCGACGCGCTGAACCGCGCCTTCGGGCCAAGTCTCGCGCTCGCCACCATCGGTGTGGTCCTCACGGCGGGGATCACCGGCCTTGCGGCGAAATTTCTCTTCGGGCTCGGCTGGGCGGAAGCTTTCCTGCTCGGCGCGATCGTCGGCTCGACCGATGCGGCCGCGGTCTTCTTCCTCCTCCATCTGCGCGGTCTTCGCCTGAAGGCGCGTGTAGCCGCGACGCTTGAAGTCGAATCCGGCATCAACGATCCGATGGCGATTTTTCTCACCCTCGCGCTCGTCGGCATTGCCACCGCAAGCCACAGCATCGCCGATTGGGAGGATGCGGTTGGCTTCCTGGTCGATTTCCTCTGGCAGATGCTGGGCGGGGTTCTGTTCGGCGTCGCGGGCGGTGCGCTGGTGTTGCGGGCGGTGAACCGGCTGCAGCTCTCGTCCGGCCTCTATCCGATCCTTGCAGGCGCGCTGGCGCTCCTCGTCTTCGCATTGGCGCAGGGGGCGGAGGCGAGCGGTTTCCTCGCCGTCTACATCGTCGGCTTCACCATCGGCAACAACCCACACCGCGCAACAAGCGAGATTTCCCGCTTCTCGGATGGCGTCGCCTGGCTGTCGCAAATCTGCATGTTCCTGATGATGGGCCTGTTGGTCACGCCATCCGCGCTTCTGCCGCTCTTCTTTCCCGCGCTCGCCGTGGCGCTCATCCTCATCCTCGTCGCGCGCCCCGCTGCCGTCTGGCTCTGCCTGGCGCCGTTCCGCTTCACTTCGAAAGAGACGGCCTTCGTGTCATGGGTCGGCCTGCGCGGCGCCGTCCCGATCTTCCTCGGCACCATCCCCGTGCTTTCCGGCGTCGAAGGCGCGGAGACGCTGTTCAGCATCGCCTATGTGATCGTTCTCGTCTCGTTGATCCTGCAGGGCTGGACGATACCGCTTGTCGCCCGCGCCGCCGACGTCGAGTTGCCGCCGCGCCCGGCGCCGGACCGCCGCGTCGAACTCGACCTGCCGGCAGGCAAGGGCAAGAGCGTCGTCGCCTACACGGTCGATCCCATGAGCCTTCTGCTCCGGCGCGGTATCGGCCGTCTGCCGCTGCCGGTGGGCGCGACCGTGATCTCGGTGATGCGCGACGGGGTGGTGCGGACGGAGGGGCTCGATCGGGGCGTCAAGCCCGGCGATGTCGTGATGATCCTCACCACCGCAGGCATGATCCCGACGCTCGATCGTCTCTTCGGCGCGCGCCGCGCGCGTGCCCGCGCGAAGGACGCCGGCACGGTCGATTTCATCCTGGAGGGATCGGCAAGTGCTGCCCTCGTTGCCGACTTGTACGGCCTCGACTTCGAGCCGGAGGAGCGTGCACTGACACTTGAGGAATTCATGCGCTCCCGCCTCGGCAGGGAGGTGAAGGAAGGCGCGCGGACGCGCGTCGCCGGCGTGGCGCTTGCGGCATTGCAGGTGCAGGACGGTGCAGTGCGCCAGGTCGGCCTCGACCTCGACCCGCCGCAGGAGGAAAAGCTCCCCGCGCGGCTCCGCGCGCGGGCGCGAGAGGCGCTGCGTTCCCTGCGCGAACTCTTCATTGCCGACGATCCCCGAGGACCTTTCTGACAGCCATCCGCCGGATTGACCTCGAAGCCATGCGGTCTACAGTCGCCGCCAACGAAATTTTCCAAAGGAAGGATGCGTCATGGATCTCGGTCTCAAGGGCAAGAAGGCAATCGTCACCGGCGGCACGCGCGGCATCGGCCGCGCCATCGCGGAAACGCTGGCGGGGGAGGGCGTCGATATCGCCATCTGCGCGCGCCACCGGGATCAGGTGGACGAGGCCGTCGCGGCGCTCTCCAGGCTCGGCGTGAAGGCGACCGGCGGCGTCGCCGACATCGCCGACGGCGAAGGCCTGAAGAAGTGGATTGCCGACGCGGCGAAGGAACTTGGCGGTCTCGACATCATCATCGCCAATGCGAGCGCGCTCGCGCAGGGCAATGACGAGAAGAGCTGGCGGGCCTGTTTCGAGATCGATGTGCTTGGGGCGGTCCACGCCTTCGACGCGGCGCTCCCCTTCCTCAAGGAAGCGGGTCAGAAATCGGGCGATGCTTCCGCGATCTTCATTTCCTCGATTTCCGCCGCCGAAAGCGATAGCGGCGGCGCCTATGGGGCGCTCAAGGCCGCGCAGATACATCTGGCGAAGGGTCTCGCCCGCGAGCATGCCGGCGCCCATGTCCGCGTGAACACGGTGTCTCCCGGCACGGTCTATTTCAAGGGCGGCGTCTGGAACATGGTCGAGGAGCACATGCCCGACATGTTCAAGCAGGCC
>Ga0180009_10003078_pt1 | contig 19224 bp, 20 predicted proteins | sample OS_PC_MetaG_FD_123537 | JGI IMG/M metagenome (GOLD analysis project Ga0180009, IMG submission 123537) | Groundwater microbial communities from the Aspo Hard Rock Laboratory (HRL) deep subsurface site, Sweden - OS_PC_MetaG | ecosystem: Environmental > Aquatic > Deep subsurface > Groundwater...
AAAATTTCAGAATTAGCTAGTTTATCTAAAAAAATAGATCTACTACCTAACGTATTTACTTATTGGATAGGCAACCCAATAGATTGCGAATGCGCTTGTTGTTTTTTAATGCTGTACAGAAAAGCTGCACTAATAAGTGTTTTTTCTACTCCTAATTAAATGGTTTTTTATACGCTGTAATCTTTTCGCTGATTCCTGCAAATTAATCGTACAGAATGGATAAATGTTCAGCGTGTCCACCACCGTTAGAAAATAGATTAATCCATCAGTTCAACCATCATTCACTGCATTCATACAAATACCGATAGACCGTCATACTGGGAATGCCTTCGATCTCGCCGCTTTTGTATTTGGTTAACAGAAGACTGTTTTTGAATTGCTTCAGCGTTTTCAGGTCGGCAGGGCGCACTTCTTCTCCCCATTTCACTTCGATCGCTTGAACTTTTTTCTTATCCAAGAACCGAATGACATCAACTTCGCCTTGTTGCCCCTTGAAATAAAATGTTTTTCCTAAGCGATAACACTGACTTGCAACACAGGCTTCAACCAAAGTACTTTCTGATAAAACACCATTTAAATACCCCTCATTTTCGAGCCATTTCTGAATGGTGTGATAGATAAAGGGATCAAAAAAATGAAACTTCCTCGCTTTACGTGGAAACCCTTGCTTCTTGTTTTGATCAAATGCTTGCAGAACGATCATCACATCCATACGTTCCAGTAACCGACAATAATCCATAAACGTTTCTTTACTAATTAACCCGATTTTTTGAGTCAAACCGGAATACGAAATTTGAGAAACGCCTACGGTCAACAACGCTTTTAAAACATTTAATAAAGTATCTTCATTTTTCCCCTGCTTTAAAAAATCACCTCGAATCCATTGTTCATAGGTAATAAACGTTGCGGGTGTCACTTCCCCGTACTCCGCAAGATCATTAATCGCGCGCAAATACCCTCCACAACGAAGATAATTTTGGAAATACGTCAACAAAGTAGCGTCACTAAGCTTTCCTTTTGACTTGATCAACTGAACATATTCACGAAATGACAAAGGATAAAGATGAAAATCAGTCTTAGCAGCATGCCCTCTTCTTCCCGGAAAACTCATGGCCGCTTCTTTCAAAATCAAGCTGTCTGAGCCCGTTAATACACATAAGCCCTTTGTAAAATAACCTTCATCGGCCAACGCTTTGATGGTTCTGTCCCAATGAGGCACAAAAGTCACTTCATCAATAATTAAAAGGAAAGGCTTGTCAGAAACGCTTGAAAAATACAGACGCAAAATTCTTCCAAACTCTTGAGCATCGTAAATTTCATCACAGGGTAAATAAAAAATTTGATCAGGCGCGAATTGTTTTGTTTTCAAACAATAACTAATCAACTGTTTGCAAGAAGTAGATTTCCCGACTTGTCTGCCTCCCGTCAGGATATAGATACCAGGAATATTCAATGATATCAGAGACCACCAATCTGCATGGTATGAATACTTCAATTTCGACAATGCGTTCAAATGCGGATCTTGTTGATTAAATTGCTTTGCACTGTCTCTAAATTGATTATGAATTTGATAACGATTCAAAAATGTTGGTGAATCCATTTTGCATACCCCTGTTTGATCAAACAAGACGACCGTAACATCACTAGACAAATTTGTCTAATGCTCACTAGACAAATTTGTCTAGTGACTGTTAGACAAATCACGTAGCTTGTGTTTCAAAACGTAGAGACGCGATTTATCGCGTCTCCATGCGGCGTTGTTTTGAGACGCGAGAAATATAGTTTCTACGTTTTTAATAAATAATCCTGATCTCTCTTTGATTTTTATTGATTCCTATATCAAGCTTTTCGTTCGGGGCATTCACCAAGGAGGAACAATAGGATGCGTTTACTTTGCAAATCTCTTTTTATATCGATTTTCATTCTTTTCAGTACAACAACTTTTGCTGCCCGGCTTTTACAACCCGCGGGTCCGGCAAACTCACAACAAGTTCAAACGGGGCTGCACTCCGTCAAATACAAACTCAACATCTATGACACACCGCCTGCTTTTGGAGAAGGTTTAAGAATCGCTTCCTTTCAAAACTGGGGACGCAGTGGAACAAAGCAAGCCATGAACGCAAACTTCAAACAGTTAGTCACCATGGTAAAAAAAGCCAAACAATACGGCGCTCAACTCATCGGTTTTCCAGAGCTTTATTTACCCGGTTATGCACTCAGTCCCCAGGATGCTAAAAATTTAGCGCTTACAAAGAACAGTCCTGAAATTCAAAAAATACAAAAAATTGCGAAGCAATATAACGTCGCGATTGTTCTTCCCTATGCAGAGAAAGCTCAAATTAACGGCAAATGGAAGTACTTTGATGCGATCGCATTTATTAATAATCACGGGAAATTATTAGAGAGCTATCGAAAAACTCACCTCTTTGGCATTGCAGAAAGATTAAATTGGTCCGCAGGAAACGGCCCTTACAACGTGTACAAAATAAACGGATTTCCCGTTGGAATTCTCAATTGCTACGAAGCTGAATTTCCGGAACTCTCCAGAATCTTGGCGCTCAAGGGAGCCAAATTAATTGTGATTCCAACAGCCGCAGACACGTATTGGAAAATGTACAACGGTCAATGGACGGATGTTAGATACCCCGACATTTCTAAACTTTTGCTGCCTGCTTTCTCTTACGCGAACAACATTTTTATCTCTTACATTAACCATGCAGGTTATGAGTTTCTCGGAAAGGATTTTTGGCATTACGAAGGAAACAGCACCGTCGTTGATCCGCATGGAAAAGTCGTGTTGTCAGCAGACAAAGACCAAGCAACGTTGCTAATTGCAGATGTCGTGCCGAAATACTACGGACCAACGCATCCTGAAAACGCAAACTACCTGCGCGACAGACGCCCCCGCTTATATGAAGAACTCTTAAAAACGAAAGTGAAGTTCGACGGCGGTCACGTTTACCCTCGATACCCACAAGGCGAAGACATCTACCCAGGCTTTCCCAAATAAAATTTAAATAAAAAATCTGTATAAATGTCCCGAAGGGGCATCATGAAATAGCCCAGGGCGAAGAAGCCCTGGGGGGAGAGTCAACAAGCACCCAACCCTATTTTTAGGATCCCTCATACCATCAACATGCCGCCATTGACGTGCAACGTTTGCCCAGTGATGTAATCCGCTGACGGAGATACCAAAAATCCAACCGCCTCAGCAATATCGTTTGCTGTTCCTAACCGTCCCATGGGAATGCGTGACAAGATGGCAGCTTTCTGATCGTCGGTGAGTCTTTGAGTCATTGGAGAATCGATAAAGCCAGGGGCTATGCAATTTACCGTTACGCCTCGTGACGCTACTTCGTACGCTAATGATTTTGAAAATCCGATCATGCCTGCTTTGGAAGCCGCGTAATTGGCCTGGCCTGGATTGCCTGCAACGCCAACTACTGAGCTGATGCTAACAACGCGTCCCCAACGAGCTTTTACCATGTCTTTCAAACATGCTTTCGTTACTCGATAAATAGAATCTAAATTAACCGCAATAACCCTTTCCCACTCTTCATCTTTCATCCGCAACATCAAGTTATCGCTCGTGATACCTGCGTTGTTAATCAAAATTTCAATCGATCCGCTTTTTGATTGAATCGATTGAATCGTTTCCTCTATAGAGTCTTTCTTTGTTACATCCATCAAAACCGCATAACCATTCAAACCTTCTGCTTGAAACATGCCATTAATGTTTTCAAGACATTGATCGGTAATACCAGTCCCTACAACCACAGCGCCCATTTTGGCGAGCGTTAATGCGATGACAGACCCGATACCGCCGCTCGCGCCTGTCACTAATGCAATTTTTCCTTCAATCGACATTTCCTTTTCCTCCACTAAGTTAATTGTTCACTCAATGCGACACATTCTAATGAAGCACCAATTCGTTTATTCAAACCCGTTAACACTTTTCCTGGCCCACATTCATACACAGTTGTAATACCTTGTTTTGCCATCATTTCAATCGTTTCGATCCAACGAACAGGAGAGAAAAATTGCCGCACCATCGCGTCACGTATAGCAGCACCGTCTTTGTTCATTGTGACATCTACGTTGTTAATGACGGGAATCTTAGGCTCATGCAAGGTCACTCGATTCAACACTTCTGCAAATAATTCGGCAGCAGATTTCATCAATTGAGAATGAGAAGGAATACTCACCGGCAGTTGCAAAACACGTTTCGCTCCCATAGACCGAGCAAGTTCCATCGCCTCTTTCACAGCAAAGGTATGGCCTGCTATGACAGTTTGCCCTGGCGCATTCAGGTTAACCGGTTCCACTACAACCTCTGACGTTGTTGCTTGCTTGCACACTTCCGTAATTTGATCGTGCGTCAATCCCAAAACCACGGCCATCGCACCCTCGCCTTCTGGAACAGCTTCCTGCATTAAAATCGCTCGAACAGAAACCAGTTGAACGACTTCTTTAAAATCAAGTACTCCAGCCGCTACATAAGCAGCATATTCTCCCAAGCTGTGACCCGCCAAACATTGAGGTTGTTCATCGTGCAAAACGCGCCATACGTTCCAGTAGGCAACATCCGCCACCAACATGGCAGGTTGTGTATAAAGCGTTTGATTGAGTTTTGATTCTGGATCGTTAGAGACAATATTCCATAAGTCGTATTTCAAAACGGCGCTAGCTTCATCAAATAGAGTTCGAACGATTGGATGCTGTTCCGCTAAAGCAGAACACATCCCCACTTTTTGAGAACCCTGCCCCGGAAAAACAACCGCAAAATGACTCTGCATTTTTATTTCTCCATCAATTATTTTGTCATGCCCGCGAAAGCTAAGAATCCAGGAAATAAATAAAAGGAAACTGGATACCCGCTTTCACAGGCATGACTGCGAAACACAAACGTAGAGACGCGATTTATCGCGTCTCTACGTTCTAAATAACAGGCTACCCCAGGTTAGGCCGCCACCAAAGGCTTCCAATAACACTTGGTGCCCTGGTTGGATGCGTCCGTCCTTAAAGGCGCTATCTAATGCTAATGGAATAGATGCGCCAGAGGTGTTGGCTTGTTCACCTACCGTTACGATTACTTTTTCTTTTGGAATAGACAGTTTTGAAATGATGGCATCGATAATTCTTAAATTCGCTTGATGCGGAACGATCCAATCCAAATCTTGAAACGAGTAATGATTATCTTCTAACAAGGAGTTAATGGCTTCTCCCATAGAGACAACTGCATCTTTAAACAGTGCTCGCCCTTTCATTTGTACAAAAGGCCATGCATGAGGAGCCATCTCTGATAACCCCGGCAAACCAGGTGAAACACCGGTCGGTAAAGACAAAAGGTCGCCTTTAGCCCCATCGGCAAACAACTTGCTCGCAATAATGCCCGGCTCGTCTGATCGCTCGATCACAACAGCACCGGCGCCATCTCCAAACAAAACACACGTCGCACGATCTTTCCAATCCACCACTCGAGACATCGTTTCGCTACCAACCACCAACGCTCTTTTCACCATGCCAGAACGCACGTATTGATCGGCAATGCTTAAGGCATAAATAAAACCGGTGCATGCGGCACTGATATCAAAGGCAATACAGGAAGAGATTTTCAACTGTTGTTGTAACTGACAAGCAGTGCTTGGAAAAAAATGTGTAGAGGTGCAAGTGGCGACAATAATTAAGTCGATCGTCTGAGGATCGATGTGATGCAGATTCAATGCTTGCAAAGACGCCTCTGCAGCCATAGATGCAGGTGTTTCGTTCTCTGCAGCAATATGACGACAATGAATGCCCGTGCGTTCAACGATCCATTCATCGGATGTCTCTACGATAGAAGCTAAATCTTCATTGGTGAGTACTTTTTCGGGAAGGTAGGAACCTGTCGCAACGATCTTGGAATAATTCATTTGTTCTCAGCGCCTGCTTTTAATAACTCAGCAACTGTTTCTTCAATCAGCTCAGGCACGTTGTGATCAACTTCTTGGAGAGCGTTTTCGATGGCTTGTTCAAAGCCTTTCACTGTTGTTCTGCCGTGACTTTTAATCACAATGCCGCGCAATCCTAAGAAACTCGCTCCATTATAAAGATCTGGATTTAATCGTTTTTTTATCGTTCGTAATGCAAATAAGGCAAACAATGCGACCAATCGTGTCCAGAAGTTCTTTCTAAACGCTTCTTTAATAATTTTGGTGATAAATTTTGCTTCTCCTTCGATGGTTTTAAGCGCCACATTTCCAACAAAACCATCACACACAATGACATCTGCACGTCCTTTAAAAATTTCATCTCCTTCAACATAGCCGACATAATTTATTTGCTGACTACCTGATAATAATTGGGCCGTTTGTTTAACGAGTTCATTTCCTTTGATGTCTTCTACACCAATATTCAATAAAGCCACTTTCGGATTCTCAATGCCATCGACTGCACGAGCTAACACAGAGCCCATCACTGCAAATTGAAACAGCGCTTTTGGACTGGAATCCACATTGGCACCTAGATCTAAAATATGGACACACTTGGAAGGATTTTGCGTCGGTAACACGCCTAAAATGGCAGGACGATCTACGCCAGACAGTGTTTTAAGCACAAAGTGCGCTGTTGCCATTAGAGCTCCCGTATTTCCAGCGCTGACACACGCTTGTGCCTCTCCTGCTTTGACCAAATTAATCGCCACACGCATGGAAGAGTCTTTTTTATAGCGTAAAGATTGGGAAGGAGATTCATCCATCTCTACAACTTGAGAGGCATGACGACACGTCAAGCGACCGGCTAATTCAGGATCCAAGTGATCCACATACGGTTGAAGCACGGCTTGGTCGCCTACAAGAATAAGATGCAAATTGGGATGCTTTTTTAAAGCATTGATTGAAGCGGGAACAACGATTTGGGCACCGTTATCCCCTCCCATCGCGTCAATCGCGATATTGATTTTAGACATCGGCTCTATTCTTCCTCAGCCTGTTCATCCTTTTGTTTCGATTCGATGACTTGTTTCCCGCGATAATATCCATCTTTCGACACATGGTGTCGTCGATGCATTTCACCCGTTGTTTGTTCTTCTGCTAACGTCGGATTGTTCAATGCAGTATGGGCACGACGCATCCCTCTTCTTGATCTAGATTTTCTACTTTTCTGAACGGCCATGCTTCTCTCCTCGTATATAACTTAAGTCAGGCAAAAAAGGGGCGGATCTTAAAAGTGTGTCTAATGCCTGTCAATTCCGGATGTTGAGTTGCTGTCATTCCTAGCTAAGGCGAGAATCCAGGGCAAGAGACAGAACAAAGAGAAGAGGAAGAGGAGTCATTCCCGCGTAGGCTAAGAATCCAGAAAAATATATTAAATCTGGATCTACATCGAAGCGGGAATGACGGAACGGACCTGGATCCTTAGCTTTCGCGGGGATGACGGTCATGTTCAGAAAAGATTGATGAAAAAAAATGTTGGATCCCCGCTTTCGCGGGGATGACTATCCCAACGTCCCTATACCAAAAACGGAAGACGTTGGATCCCCGCTTTCGCGGGGATGACGGCAAAACTCTTTCGCGGGGATGACGGCAAAACTCTTTCGCGGGGATGACGGCAAAACTCTTTCGCGGGGATGACGATACAGTTGTTAGGCTTTAAGCAGATCGAGAAAATTCTCTAAGACCGGATCCAAGGGGGCGTTAAATTTCAATGAGTGTTCGTAGCCTTCTAAACGCAACGTTACGTATTGGGCATGTAAAAACAATCGCTTACATCCTTTCTGGCGCATCGTTTTATTGAAGTCCTTATCTCCGTATTTCTCGTCTCCTGCGATTGGATGTTCGGCGTATTGCGCATGAACTCGGATCTGATGGGTGCGGCCAGTGAACAATTTCACCTTCATCAATGAAGCAAAACCAAAATCTTTCAATACATGAAATTCACTCAACGCTGATTTGCCCTGTGCTTCTACCGCCGTCACTCGCTCTTTAGCAACCGTTTTGTTTTTCTCTAGTGATACATCGACTCGATTAACCGTTTTTGGCCAACGACCTTTTGTCAAAGCGATGTACTCCTTCGTAACCGCTCCTTGACGAAACGCTTCATGCAACTCATTCAAAACGCTGCGCTTTTTGGCAATCAACAAACAACCGGAGGTCTCACGATCTAATCGATGCACCAATTCTAAGAATGGATCAGAAGGACGCATCGCCCTTAACAAATCAATCAAACCAACGGATACACCGCTACCTGCATGCACAGCCATCCCTGCCGGTTTATTCATAACCAACAAATTTTCATCTTCATACACGATCGCTGAAGTAAGCGCTTGCCTCATTTGAGGGGTTACTGAGATTGCTTCCTTGGGCAACGTTTGTCGTAAAGGAGGTATAGACAACTGATCTCCTGCGCTAACACGATCATGCACTTTGGATCGCTTCCCATTGACCTTAATCGCTCCTTTTCGAATCAAACGATAAATTAAGCCCTTTGGGACCCCTTTCAAAATCTTGATCAAATAATTGTCCAAACGCTGCCCTGTGAATCCTTCTGGTACTTGTTCAATCTGCACGTGACGCTCTTTCAATGGCTGCATATTTGTCCGCCTTACCCCAAAAGGGGTTTTATAATTTTTTTATATAAATCAACGATTTATTTCCGTTACTTTATCCAAAATCAAGGTTAATTCACAAAATTTCGTTTGATGGAGTCCGGGAAGATTGATATAGTTCGCCGCCTTTTGAATGAGGCGATTGATCAACTATCAAAACGCCAACCATCGACGACTCAATGCGCCGATGAAAGAAATCAAAAAGCAAAGTAATTATCCAGCATACGGAATCTCATCGATAGGAAATTTACCAAATCGCTGAACTTTAACCGTCAAACACATCAAATAAAGCTAGGTAATTATAATTTTTATTAACCGCGCTCGCTTTACATAATGCGCAAGTGTTAAGTCGCCATAAAATTGAAAGTGCTTTAAAAAACATGACATTGATCCAGACACAATTGTTTTATCTATCGGGACAACATTCGAATTTCTATTCAGAAAGACCCCCTTATATTTCGGTGAATCATTTTTTGACAATCACGCAACATACGTCGATCAACAAACAGGCAATAACACAACCGCTATTACAGTAAAGTTGTAGCGCCCTAAAAAATGGGTGCAACAATGGAAAGAATTTTAATTAACAACGACAAAATCAAAGAGCAAATCCGAGTCGCTCACATCGAAGGAAACGATCTCTACGATCTTGAAGTTGAATACGCAGAAAAAGAACAAAAAATCGGCAGCATTTGTAATGCCGAAATCATCAGTATCGAGCCTAGCCTTGAAGCCGCCTTTGTAAAATTTGGATCCGGCCGAAACGGGTTTCTTCCCTTAAAAGAAATTGCCGTCGAGTACTTCCCAGAAAAGTTCAGAAATCAAAGAAACATCAGTATTAAAGATGTCTTATTTGAAGGCCAAAAAATCCTGGTCCAAATCAACAAAGAAGAACGCGGAACAAAAGGAGCTGCTCTTTCAACTTATATCAGCCTGGCCGGATGCTATCTGGTCTTAATGCCAAACAATCCAAAAGCCGGGGGCATCTCAAGACGTATCGAAGGCGATGAACGTGGAGAGCTAAGAAACATTCTCGATAATTTAAAAATCCCTGAAGGGATGGGCATAATCATTCGAACAGCCGGCGTAGGAAAATCACTTGAAGAACTCCAGTGGGACTTAGATGTGCTCTTAAATCTTTGGGAAGCCGTCCGACAAGCCAGCAAAAATCACGGAGCTCCTTTCCTCATCCATCAGGAAAGCGATATTGCAATTCGAGCCATTCGAGATCACCTAAGGCCTGATATTGAAGAAATCATTATCGACGACCCTCTCACTTTCGAAAAAGTTCACAATTACATTGAAAAAGTTAAACCAAATCTCGCCGAGCGAGTCACGCTGTATCAAGACGCCGTACCTCTTTTCAGCCGTTTCCAAATTGAAAGACAAATTGACTCCGCTTTACAACGTAAAGTGAAGTTGCCTTCCGGTGGTGAAATCGTCATCGACCGAACAGAAGCGTTAACCACTATCGACGTCAATTCCGCTCAAGCAACAAAAGGTGGGGATATTGAAGAAACCGCGCTCAACACCAACATTGAAGCCGCAAAAGAAATTGCAAAACAATTACGTATTCGTGATTTAGGCGGGTTATTTGTCATCGATTTTATCGATATGGAAACAGACTCCGGAAGAAGCAAAGTGGAGGACTGTCTAAGAGACGCTTTCAAAAACGATCGTGCACGCGTGCAAATGATTCGTATTTCACGATTCGGATTATTAGAAATGTCCCGTCAACGTTTACGTTCTGCTTTGAATGAAGCACATCAAATCATCTGCCCACGATGCCACGGTCAAGGAAGCATACGAAATGTAAAATCACATGCATTGACCATCCTGAACGTCATCGAAGAAAAAGCGTTGAAAGAAAAACCAGCACAAATCCACGCACAAGTACCTGTGAATGTGGCAACTTATATGCTCAACGAACAACGCTCTGCTCTTGAAAAAATTGAGACGTTGTACAAAACAAATCTCTTTATCATTCCAAATCCATACATCGATACACCCGAATACCACATTCGATACATAGGCACGAGCGGTGGAAAAGGAAACACATCTGCTGCCAGCTTTGAACTGCTGACCGCCCCTAAAATCGCTTTCGAACCTGAAACACAAAAAGAAACCGTGGTAAAAGCAGAGCCATTTATCAAACACATTGTGCCTACAAAGCAAGCTCCAACTAAAAAACGTAAAAAACCAAGCAGCTTAATAACATTTTTGAAACAGCTTTTTTCTCAGAAGAAAGAAACAGAAAAACACACAAACAACACGAGAAGAACAACTTCACGCCCTTATAAAAGGCCTCAGCAAAACAGAAGGAATCCAAACACTCGAACCGGGGGAGCGCAAGGAAACTTTAGAAAGCCTTCTTCTCGCACACCCAACAGACCGCTGAGAAAAAGACCTGTGCGACAACAAAATATAGACGCGAAAGAAGAAAGGAATCCAATCAAAAATCAAATCGTATCTCAGCAACCGAAAACAACGACTCGACCAACAGAAACAAAACCTATCCCTCAAAAAACAGAAGCAGTGACGCCTCAGAAACCAGTTGTAAGTCCTGCCGTTCAAAAAGAAGATAAAAAAGTCGTAACAAAAAAATATCAATTTCAGGAAGCTGCTCCTGAAAATTATGAAATGGTCGAAACCAAGAAATAACTGTTAAAACGCGATAACCCTTAATTCACCACTGTAGCAACTGTGCCGTCATTCCCGCCTGCGCGGGAATGACAGAGCGGATCTGGATTCACAGCGAAGCGGGAATGACGCCCGCTTTCGCGGGGATGACGATGGAGCAGACACAATTCATCGCGTCTCTACGAAAAAACTATTATTTCCTCTAGAATAGCTGCTTTTTTGAACCCTCGAGAGCAATAGGATATTCAATATGAGATTACTGCTAGTAGAAGATGATGAAATTCTTGGCAGCGGTTTACGCGAAGGACTCAAACTGCTCGGTTACACGGTTGATTGGATCAAGGATGGTTTGACAGCTGAAAGAACTTTGTCACAACAAATATTTGATGTAGTGATTTTAGACATTGGACTGCCAAAAATTTCCGGTTATGAACTACTCGCTCGCATCCGTAAAAAAGGCATCGAAGTACCTGTTCTCATTATTTCTGCTAACGATCTTGTTTCCGAAAGAATCAAAGGACTCGATTTGGGTGCAGATGACTACCTGGCCAAACCAATCGATTTAGATGAATTAAGTGCACGCCTTCGTGCTCTACAACGCCGAGGGAAAGGACGTGCCATTCCTGTCATCACTTATGGAGATCTCATCTTAGACCCCGCTTCTCACTTGATTACTTATAAAGATGAAGTAATTACTTTACCCAGACGCGAATTCGCATTGCTATTAAAACTACTAGAAAACACGGGCCATGTGCTTTCTCGAGATTATTTATCAAAAGTGCTCTATGGCTGGGATGAGGAAGTCGATAGCAACGCGCTAGAAGTACACATTCATAATCTAAGAAAGAAATTCGGCACTGACTTTATAAGAACCATTCGAGGCATCGGATACATCATCGACAAAGAGAACCAATTAGGAACAAAAATAAAGAGTTCCAGTTAAGGGCTTTCTCTATTCATTTGTTTAGCGCTAAACGCTGGAAAACCAGATTATGAAATATTCAATTAAACGATTTTTACTCGTTAACTTGTTAGTCATCATTACTCTGTCGTCTGCCCTCACGGTCGTTAGTAATTATTTTCTAGATGATTTTGACATAAAACACCAACTCGACTCCCCATTAGTAAAAACTACAAATTTGATTGAACAGCTCTTAATAAAACAAAAGGGTACCAACCACGATCTAAACGCTCTGATTCCCACAGTCAGAAACAGTCTAGAAAAATGCACGTTCGCTCTTGAATCCTCTGAACAATTGCAATTTTCAGTTTGGAACAAGCAAGGAAAACTCATAATCAGTTCATCAAAAGACATCATTCACCCAGTAAAACAACTCGGTTTTTCAACCATTAAGCATCATCAGCTCACTTGGCGGGTTTACACGAAATACAATCATGATCTAAAAGTCACAATCGCAGCAAAAGAACCCTACGACTTTCGCGATCAATTAGAAAAGCGGATCTCGTGGGATAATTTACTTGTCATATTATGGATCTATCCGGTTTTGGCGTTCTTGATATGGATCACGGTCACTAAAGGTTTAAATGGGTTGCATCAACTGTCTAAAAAAATATCGAAACGCAATGCCACCGATTTTTCACTTTTGCAGTTAGAAGGTATGCCGCTTGAAATTCAACCGGTCATCGATGCGCTCAACAAACTTTTCGAAAGATTAGACGCAGAATTTACGCGGAATAAACGTTTTGCTTCCGATGCAGCACATGAATTAAGAACCCCTCTTGCGGCATTAAAAACTCAAACACAAGTGGCATTACTCACCACGGATGAACAAGAAAAGAAAAAGATTCTTAAAAACATTGTATTGAGTGTCGATCGACTCACTCACGTGGTGCATCAACTCTTAACGATGAGTCGTCTCAGTAAAGAAGACACCATTCAAAACATCACACAATTTGATCTTGCTCAATTAGCAGCAGAAGTCATTGCAGAAATTGTGCCAAATGCGCTCAAGAAAAATATCAACATAGAACTCATAAAAGATCGCACGCCCTCTATCATTGAAGGCAACCATGTAGGATTATCCATATTGATCAGAAATCTCGTCGACAACGCGATTCGTTATTCTCCAGAAAACAGTTTCGTCAAAGTAATACTCATAAATCATCCAAGCACAGTCACTTTAAAAGTGATAGATAACGGCCCCGGCATACCGGATGAGTTACGCGAAAGAATCTTCGAACGCTTCTATCGAATTCCAGGAACCCAAGAAATCGGTAGTGGTTTAGGCCTTTCTATCGTGAAACAAATTGTCGATTTACATCATGCGCGAATACATCTTGCAAAAACGAACAACTGTTTTGAGATAGATATCGTTCTACATAAAAAATTACCGTAATCGCCGCCATGATTGGATCAAAGAAGTAACAACCCTTTGTTGCTTACACGAATCCGGAGTTTCATTGAAATCATGTTTCAAAAAAGTCGCCTGTACTAATACGTCACTCAATCCATTCTGCAACGGATATCGCAACGTCATTCGTTCATACTGCAAACACGAAGCTGTTTGCAACGGTTCAACGACGTACTGAAAAGCATGATTTTGATAACGGCTGTGACACGTCGCTGATGATTCCCAAAACGCATAAGACCGCTTCGTTAATTCGTTAGAAGATACCTTCAACAAACAAGACTCTGTACGTTGCATACTGTTTTGGATCGTCTGTTTTAAAGTAGCATTTATCAGCGAAAGTCGATCTTCTCCTTTCATAAAGTTATGAGCCATCTTCACTTGTAAAAAACCCACCTGCAACATAGTAAGAATTAATGCTGTTATCAGAGTCGTAAGCAACAAGGTGGTCACTAAAATAAAACCACGCACCGTCTGTTTATGAAAACTCATCTCCTACACCCTATTTGGTAACAAACTAAAAAATCGGATGCTGCGATACAACCGACGATCTGAAGGCTTTATTTTTTTTCCGCCGAAAAAATAGGCTTTTGGAGCAATTAATGGAGCACTATTAGAACAAGCCAACAACTCTATATTGAGAGCAACAACCCGTTTTCCTTCTTTGATCTGCTCAGGAGATATGCTGAACAAAACACGATGAGCATCTAATGCGAGCGGTGTAATGCGCATATTGATAATCCCCTCTATTAATTCCGTAGAACTTTTACTCTCATTCTTTAAATACAAACCGTATATATCGTCTCCTTCTTGATTAGATCGCCCTGTATCTTTGATATAAAAAATTTCTGTTTTTAACTGCCCCACTTCCGATCCAATAGGAAAATCATCTTGCACTCGACGAGGGAGATAAAGTGTTTGTATTCCTCTATTCACAGAGACATGACGAATAGAAAATTCCACGCCGTGTAAACAATCCACCAACATAGCGTCTTTATTTTTTTTTAAAGAGGAAAGTTCCGAAACAACAACACGATCTCCTCCATTAAAAGATCTAAGTAACGAGGCGCTCTCCTGATCTAAATAATGTACGACAAGAACATCCGTATTTTTACGCGGGTAAATATGAAGGTCGTCTGGTAAAGCAGGACTCCAATGTCCATCCGCTCCTGAACACACACGAGTAAAGTTATTCGCGCTCAACGAGTTATACGCAGACACGCCAACTTTTTTTATATTCAGATCATCAAGACGGGCGCACCCAGAGAATCCCGAAAATTGAATTCCGTGCCTCAATTGCTGCACAGCGAAACGCAAATTCTCTTGCGTTTCTGCTAAAGCAAAATGAATACGAGCGGTATGACGATAAGTTAAAAATGCATCGAAAAAAACAGACAAACAGATCAAACCAATTACAAGCACACACAAGATTTCGATCAGCGTATAACCCTTGTTTTGCATACCTCTTTGTCCACACAGCTAAAACTGACGCTCCACACAATCACGCGCTTTTTCTCGAGCTGTGTGACACAGCCAAAGCGGTTGTTTTGTAGAACGCCAAGAAACAACAGCAACACGCTGACCTTTTCGTGACATCAAACTTCCTTTTCCATCCGGCAAAAGGATCGCAACATCTTGTTCCCATTGAGACACAAGCTGACTCAAATTGTTCGGTTGCAATGCAAACAAACACCCCACCTCGTTTAATTCCTCACTCGCAATAGTTTGTTTCCATGCTCTGTCATTCGCCGCCTGTGCAATCCACAAAGCATCAGCAATCCCCAGAAAAAGAATCGCTAATAAAGTCATAGCTATTAACACTTCGAGTAATGTAAATCCGCCCAATAAGCTCCGCATAAAACACCGTTTCAGCAACAACGAGGACGAACGATAGAAAGAAAAGAAAAAGAAAATAAGCGTAGAAAAGACGTGAAAATGAGAATACAGATTTTTATAAAAACAAGATGCCCGCGAGAGCGGGCATGACAGGCAAAAGATAATCTATTTGCCAAGGGTTAAATGAAGAGCCTTTCAATAAAAGGCTCTTGGTTCTACTACGATTTAGGATTGACATACAAATGCAAATCACCGGATTGAAAATCGACAGGATCTGCATAACACCTAAAGCCCGATAACTTACTAGCAACATACAAACCATCTTGTATATAGTCATTTAACTGCAGGGTTCCATCCGTATTCACATCAACATAAGCATGTGAATCGCACACGGTCGTTAAAGAAGAATCATTCAAAAACAAACTGGTTTCTAGTACGCCCATTTCACTTTGAGTAACATAATTTTTAGCCTGTATTACATAGTGAATCGTATTATGGGCAGCAACCACAGTCCCTTGAGGAAACAATAAATCAGGCATTCCTTCACCGCCCCACATTGGTCCAATTTGAAAAGCCTGGTTTGTATTATTCGTAACATAAAAATCAAAAGACTTGCCTTTCCAACTTATTGGATTAGCAAAGCCTTGCACACTGAATAGGCTCAATATCGCAATCAAAAAGAATTTTGTTTTCATACTATTCTCCCAAATAAAAATTATAAAAAATCACGAACATCACCAGCACCTTCTCGAACAACCTGTGGATGATCATCTTGCATATCAATAATAGATGTAAAATCCAATTTTCCAACTCCGCCGTCTATCACCAAGTCCACAACCTTTTCTAACCGTTGATAGATCTCATCAGGATCGATGAAAGGATATTCCTCATCCGGTAACTGAAGGGTCGTGCTCAAGATCGGTGCAGCAAATGTCTCTAGCAAACTTTTTACAATGGCATTATCAGGTACACGAACACCAATCGTCTTACGTTTTGGATGTAACAAACGACGAGGCACTTCTCGTGTAGCCGTTAATAAGAAAGTGTAAGCACCAGGGGTATGTGCTTTCAACAGCCGAAATGCCGTATTACCCACTTGCGCATACGTCGCAATTTCAGACAAATCCCTACACACCAATGTAAAAAGATGATGCTCGTCTAAATGCTTAATTCTACGAATACGTTCCAATGCCTGAGCATCCCCTAGCTGACATCCCAATGCGTATCCCGCATCGGTTGGATAGACAATCACCCCTCCATTTTGTAATACCTCTATCGCATCTTTGATTAATCGCATTTGTGGATTTTCAGGATGGATATGTAGAAATTGCGCCATGATTTGTTCTCCTTTCTAGCAATACCGTCATGCCCGCTTTCACGGGCATCCAGAAACCTAAATTTTCTAATTAAAAACAGGCCACAAGGATACAGCGCCTAAGACGATGAACAACACAGCAGAGGCTTTATTTAAAATGAGCAAACTATGTGCTGTTACCCGTGATCGAAAACACGCAACTATCAATGTAAACCCCAACCACCAAATAGCAGCGCCCAAACCAACCCCTAGTGAAATAGTGATGATGTCGAAAAGTGTGGAAGTCGTGCGATGCACGCCTAATGTGGCAAACAAACCCATGTAACCGACAATTCTGACGACGAACGGCAAGGAGATAACGACACCAATGAAAAACATTTTAAAGGAACGAATAGCCGCTGCATGCTTAGGAGTAATCGTCGTAGAAACCTTGGCACGAAATAAAAGGTACGCCATCACAAATAAAACAACAGCGCCCATGAGACTGAACCATTTAGGCTCAATATGCGAAGTGACGGCAGGCAAAACGAATGCAAGCGATGCGAACACTCCCCAGAAAATTTGCACAAGCACCACACCTATTGCAAATACAACACCACTGAACCAATTATTTTCGAGGATGTAGTGCAAACACAAAATAATGCCGGTGATACTCGTAAAGGCATAAATAAAACCAGCAACCGTTGATTGTCCAAGTAATATCGGTACATTCATGCGCCTTTCCTCATAGATCTAAATTCAAAAAATCATTATGCAATTCTTTTACGACTTCATTCCCATCCTAATTTTCTTCGCTGCTTATAAATTTTTTAATATTTATATCGCAACCACCACCGCAATGATCACATCAGGGCTACAAGTGTTGTTTCATTGGTACAAACATCGCACGTTCGAAAAAATGCAACTCATCACGTTTATCGTCATTCTATTGTTAGGCGGCGCAACGTTGTGGTTACACAATCCGATGTTTATTAAATGGAAACCTAGCGTGATCTACTGGTGCTTCGCCATCATTTTTTTGGGAAGCCAATATATCGGACAGCATCCATTTATCTATCACGTCATGGGAAAACAATTGGAGCTGCCTCGCCGAGCCTGGGAAACATTGAATTTAAGCTGGGTAATCTTTTTTGTCTGCTTAGGCATTGCCAATATCTATATTGCTTATCATTTCAGCACCAATACATGGGTTGATTTCAAACTTTTTGGCACGCTTGGAGGCACATTATTGTTCGTCACAGGACAAGCAATTTTCTTGGCGAAACATGTTAAAGACGCTTAAGCCATCTTCCATTCCATCCCCATCGTCATTTAATTCTTTCGTCATTCCCGCGAAAGCTAAGAATCCAGAAACAAGAAAAAAAATATTAATTCTGGATCCTTAGTTTTCGCGGGGATAACGCTAACCAAAATAATGTCGTACTTGTTCTGCTGTCAGTAAAAACACGCCGTCACCGCCGCGTTCAAATTCCAACCAAGTGAACGGAACCTCTGGAAATAAAGCTTCAAGCACTTCTTGTCCTCCCCCTACTTCAACCACCAAAATGCCACGCTCAGAAAGATAAGCAGACGCCTGCTGTAAAATTTTAACGGCCAAATCCATTCCGTTTTTTTCCGCAAGCAATGACATTTCCGGTTCGTGTTTAAATTCATCCGGTAATTCCGACATTTCATCGGCACTAACATAAGGAGGATTACTCACAATCACGTCATACCGCTTTTCCTCTTCAATACCTTCGAACAAATCAGATTTAATTAATCGCACTTGTTCTTGAAGTTCATGTTCTTCAATGTTTTTAGCAGCCACCGCTAACGCATCATCACTCAACTCAATCGCATGCACTTGTGCCTTTGGAAAATATTTTGCACAAGCAATCGCAATACAGCCTGTGCCCGTACACAAGTCCAGAACGGAATGAATTTCATCAGGCCGTATCCAAGGAGAAAATTCATTTTCGATCAATTCAGCAATAGGAGATCGAGGAACAATCACTCGTTCATCTACATAAAAAGGAAGTCCTGCAAAGTACGCAACGTGCGTTAAATAAGACAACGGTTTGCGCGTTTGAATACGCTCGGTTGCTAAACGGTCAATCGCTTGAAACTCTTCATCAGTGATCAGACGCTCAAAATAGTCCTCAAAAGGCAGCGCTAATGTGTAGTAGACAAGCACCACAGCCTCATCGAACGCATTGTCTGTCCCATGCCCATAAAACAACCCCGCCGCCTCAAACCGCACCGCCACATCTTCAACGACTTCCATCAATTTTTTCTGTTTCACTACAACCACCTCTCATTTGATTTTTATCCACTCTCGCACAGTTTGCGAGAAACGACGCGTTTTATCAGCAATTCCAGGGCTGATTAGAAATTAGCTTATTCATCGACCATTTCGTTCTTTTTGGTTGTGTAACGTTCTTTCTGTAAATTTGAATTTGGTGTGATTTGCCTTCTTAGATAGAGGATCTGCTAGCCAATCC